>Ga0207988_1000014_pt1 | contig 107086 bp, 98 predicted proteins | sample ETNtaG_11_FD_185773 | JGI IMG/M metagenome (GOLD analysis project Ga0207988, IMG submission 185773) | Marine microbial and viral communities from oxygen minimum zone, Eastern Pacific Ocean - ETNP201310SV74 (SPAdes) (version 2) | ecosystem: Environmental > Aquatic > Marine > Oceanic ...
GAAAACCATTGATTGGCGTATCCGCCTGTCGCAAGCAGATTGATCCCCATCCATTCAATATCGTGGGTGAGAAATACATCAATGGCATTGTCGACGGTGCCGATGCGATGCCGATGATGATTCCGCCGCTCGGTGACCGGCTTGATATCGAAGAATTGCTGGGTCGGGTAGACGGCCTGCTGCTGACGGGTAGCCCGTCCAACATAGAACCACAGCACTACGGGGGCAAGAACAGTGTGCCGCCCCACGATCCCCACCGTGATGCCACCACACTTAAGTTACTGCGACGAGCGGTGGAGCGTGCTATACCATTGCTGGCTATTTGCCGGGGGTGTCAGGAGGTGAATGTGGCCTATGGTGGTACGTTGCATTCACAACTCGATCAGGTCGAGGGTCTGATCAGACACCGCGAGGACAGCGCGCGGCCACTAGAAGAACAGTACGCGCCGACGCACAAACTGGAACTGACAGACACGGGGCTGCTCGCGAGCTTGGTCGGTACAACAGAAGTGTCGGTCAATTCACTGCATACCCAGGGTGTGGCGGAGCTGGGCACAGGGTTAGTGGTAGAAGCAACTGCACCCGACGGGTTGATCGAGGCTTTTTCAGTACGAGGTTCAGCCGCCTTCAGTTTGGCCGTGCAATGGCATCCGGAATGGAAAGTGGTTGAGAATCCGTTCTATCTTGCAATTTTCAGAGCTTTTGGCGCAGCTTGCCGGCAGCGGCTGGCTGGGGTTGTATGACTCTAACCAGCCGGGCTGGTCAGATATTTGTGTTTGCTGCTTGACCAAGCCTGCTACGTACAGATTCAGCTGCAGCTTCAAGCAGTGCTTGCTCCTCGTCAGTGATGGACAGCTCAATAATTTCTCGCAGACCGCTGCTATCCAGCACGCAAGGCACCCCTAGTACAACATCATGGATACATACGAGCCGTTCAACATGACCGATACGGGCAGTGCACCTGGCCTGGCGCCGCGAATGGCACCCAGGAGCTCACAAACGGCGTGTGCGGGCGCCAGTGTCGCAGACCCTGTCTTGCGTAATGCCACGACCGATTCACCGCCATGCACGGTGGTTTCGACACAGTCCCGAATTTCATCGTCTGATAGGACTGTCGTTACGGGCTTATTACGAATCAATGCGGTTGACACTATTGGTACCATTTCGCCCCCATGACTGCCCAGCGTCACAGTCTCGACATCACTTACTGGCACACCTGATTTTTACGCCAGCGCCGGCACCACAGATGTCGGTAACGACCTAGCTCGAGTTCAGTACGGCCCCACTGGCATCTACAACGTTTACAAGAGCAGCTTTTGTCCCACCAAGCGGCCGTCTTTGATAGTACCGGTTACTGAACCGATGACTCGGGCGATTTTCATCAGAAAGATTCCAGGTACCGCTCAATCTCAACAGGTGTCACCTGGTTGGCGATAAACTCGATTTCCCGTTCCGACTGCTGAATCAGGATCTCGAGTAGATCTCCCCCCAGTACCTCGGCCATGAGGCTGGATTCGCGGGCGAGTGCCACAGCCGTTGCAAGGTCAGTCGGTATGGGTTGATGTTGTTGTTCCTCATAGGCGTTGCCCGTGGTTTCAGCCGTTGGTTCGAGTTCGTTCTCGATCCCTGCAAGACCGGCAGCGATTTCTAGTGCTACTAAAAGATAGGGATTGCAATCTGCCGAACCGTCCCGTTTTTCAACGCGAACTGCATTGTCAGCACCGAGGATAATGCGCAGTCCAACCGTGCGGTTATCCACCCCCCAGGCGTTGTTTATAGGACAAAACGTATAGGGTTGGCGGCGGCGATAAGCGTTCGGCGTTGTGGCAGACACCATGGACATTTCGGCCATGTGTTTCTGCAGGCCAGCCAGGTAGTGGCGCCCGAGCTTCGACAGCGCACCATTGTCAGCCATTAGGTTTTTGCCGTCTTGCCATAAAGAGTGGTGTACATGGAACCCATTACCGGACTCGGCGAAGAATGGTTTGGACATGAAAGTCGCATGATACCCATGCGTGTTTCCGAGTTCTTTGACGAGCCCTCTGAAGGTGATCACGCGGTCCGCAGCGGTCAGTGCTTCGTCAAAACGGATATTGACTTCAACCTGGCCGGCTGCGTATTCCGGATTGGACTGTTCAATGGGTATACCGACTGCGGTGAGGTGACGACGAATCGGTCCTAACACATGTTCGAGTTCAGCTGCCCTGGGCAGGCCATAAACCTGGATACCGCGATCCCTGGGCTTCAAGGTTTCTTTGTCCAGCAGGTAGAACTCAAGTTCAGTACCGATACGCACCTCATACCCCATGGCAGCGGCTTTTTGTAGAACTCGAACCAGTGCAGCTCGTGGGTCTAACGGGATGGGTTGATGATCGGCACCGATTGCGTGTGCAAATGAATAGACCACGCCGTCTTCCCAGGGGATCGGGTGGACCTCACCAATGGGCATTACGTGCATGTCCGGATAGCCAGTCTCAAAATTCGTATAGGGGGTATCCCACACATCGCAGGTCATATCGATGGCAAAAGTAGCGTTCGACATTGCTATCCCGGACTCACAGATATTGGCCCAGTTTTCCGCCGGGATGCGTTTACCCCTCAACAACCCGTTCAAGTCACCCATTCCCAGCACCACGGTGTGAACACCCTCTGGAAGCGGTTTATGTGTCTGACTCATGTGCATGAATCTCCAAAGTTGATTTCCTAAGCATACGCATTAAATTCAGAGTTGAACGCGAGTGCAACCAGACTAATTGTATACTGTATCCATCACTGCCCGATGCTTAGAGATTATGTTGCCCGGGTTGGTTTACAGGAGTGAGGAGCGGCGCCGCAATTCAAAATTAGCTCGCGGACTTCGTTGCCGATGAGCGAATCGCCTTCGGGGTGTTAGCCGTATTGTTTCGGCAAGCTTTCCTACCAGCTGTAAGGCCGGTCGATGCCGGCGAGCTTGACGCCTGTGAAAGCCGATGCTTCCAGTGACATGGCTCTGAGGTCTTCCACTTCAAGGTTGTGGACATTGGATTTACCGCAGGCTTTAGCCAACAGTGAGACTTCCATGGTCATCGCTGTTAGGTATCGAGCGACTCGTTCGGATGCAGCTGGAACGTCCACGCGTTTTTCCAGCTCAGGGTCCTGTGTTGCCACGCCAACCGGACACAGGCCGGTATGGCAGTGGTGACATCGTCCCGGTGCGGTGCCCAGTGCCGCATAGTCATCAAAGTAGCGGGGTGAATTACAGCCCAGGGCGACGAGACCGGCTGTACCAATCATCACTGCATCAGCGCCCAGTGCGAGGCATTTGGCGACGTCTGTGCCGGAACGGATGCCACCGGCAGCGACCAGTGAGATCTCGTCAGTCTTACCGCAGTCATCCAGTGCTTCACGCGCAGCGCGAATCGCAGAAATAAGCGGTATGCCGGTATGGTCGATCAGCAGTTCTGGGGACGCTCCGGTGCCGCCTTCGGCACCATCGACCACGACGACGTCTACCCCGGCTTTAGCTGCGATGGCAACGTCGTAACGTGGCCGGGTGGCGCCCATCTTGAGAAAAATCGGTACCTGGTAATTGGTTGCCTCGCGCAATTCCTCGATCTTGACCTGCATGTCATCGGCACCGAGAAAATCCGGGTGGCGGACGGTCGACCGCTGATCAACGCCTTCAGGCAGAGAACGCATCGCGGCTACTCTGTCTGAGACTTTCATCCCCAGCAGCAGACCGCCGGTGCCGGGTTTGGCTCCTTGTCCTACGACGAGTTCAATACCGTCAGCCATGCGCAGATGCTCCAGGTCCAGCATGTAGCGCGAAGGGGTCATTTGGTACACCAGGGTGCTCGAAGCTTGCCGCTCATCTTCCAGCATGCCCCCTTCGCCTGTGCAGGTCATACTGCCGACCTTGGATGCCCCGTATCCCAGTGCGGCCTTTGCCGGCGCGGACAGCGCACCAAAGGACATGGATGCGATATAGATCGGGATATCCAGTTCGATCGGTCTTTCAACCAAACCCGGACGATTGCCCAGAACGGTGCGCGTGTCGCAGCTTTCCCGGTAACCCTCAAGCGGCAGGCGAGTCATGGTGGCTGGCACGAATGTCAGGTCATCGAACGTGGGCATCCGGTGATTGAAAGTATTAAAGCCCCGGATCTGGTAACGTCCCAGACGCGATAGCGCATGCACCTCCGAGATAGATTGGGGAGTCCAACGGACAGAATCACCTTTTTCATAAGACGAAGGAACACCCGCCGGCCGGCTAGCATCAGCGCCGTCTGTCATTGCCACGGCGTCCTCTGCTGGCGCCGCAAAGGGGTAACTGTAGGGAGTTTTCAGATCATCAGCCATGCGCTTGCGTCTCGACTTTCAAAGTGCCATAGCCGCTGCGCTGATACGATTTTCTGCCAAGAGCGGCTGCTGTCATCCAGACCCCTGCTGGTGAGCAGACCCTCGATTTGTTCAATTTCATCATCGGTCGGTTGCGCGATTTTTGAATCCACACCCAAAGACGCAATAGGGCCTGCGACCCAGACTTCACCACCCCAAAGGGAATCGGCACACGCCTCATCGGCGCCACCCAGCGCGATGATGCGGCCGGCGTGTGCCATAAACCCCGACAGATAACCGATCGTGCCTTCGACAATGATGTCGCCACCTTTCATGGCGACACCACAGCGAGGGCCAGCATCTCCTTTGACGTGAATCAGTCCGCCAAGCATCGAGGCCCCGAGGCTGACACCGGCATAGCCGTTTATCGTTATGTCGCCACTGGCCATTGCCTCTCCGGCGGCCCAGCCGGCGTTGCGCGATACCGTGATGCGGGCGCCGTTGTTGAGACCGCCACAGTAGTAGCCAACACTGCCCTCGAAATGAACTTGTGCACCAGCGGGCAAGCCGATCCCGAGATTATGGCGGGAACGGGTATCGGTCACGATGACAGGCAGCCCCTGTTGAATTCCGGCCCGAATGTCCTGGTTGCACTCGCGCAGGGGGCGGTCGGCAATCTGAACTTCGTGTTTGCTCATGCTGCGCGGTCCAGCGATGAGTGGGTCTGCCAGGTTTGCGTCAGGCTAGGACCATCAAAGTTGGCCACCTCGACCTCGCCAAGATGTATAGTTCGTACAGCTTGCTCTTCGGTTGCGATCGAGAGGGTACCGTTGCTGTCTACCGCCACCAGCGGCTTAATGGCCCACTTGTCTTTAGCAAAGCCTAGCCGGTCTTGGTTGCTGTATAGGTAGGTAAAAACGCCGTCGATCTGTGTCAAAGAGCGCTGTAGTGCATCGTCTTGTGTTTCACCTTGGCTCATACGGTCGGAGATCCACACTGCCAGCAGCTCGCTGTCGTTTTCAGTCATGAAGCGGTAGCCTTTTCGTTCCAGCCGTGCCCGCCAGGTGTAGTAATCCGTAATCTGGCCGTTGTGAACAATGGCGACATCGGGAAAAGGTCGGGCCCAGAATGGATGGCTGGCAGTTGGCGAGACATCTGATTCCGTTGCCATCCGGGCATGCCCCAGTCCGTGTGAACCTATGAAATCGCGGATGCCGTGTTTCTCAGCGACTTCTGCCGCTCCCCCTAAGTCCTTGACTATTTCTAGCGCGCGACCGACCGATTGGACTTCAATACGATCAGAATATTCATCGATTTGACGCACCCAGTCTGTGAGAGACGTGGGCTCACGAATCTCCATGCGTACAGATACATGGTCCGAATTAGCCTCGTCGTGGGTCGGGTCAGTTATGAAGTCGCTACCGTGCTCGCGCAGAAGGTCGAGAAAAAATTCGAGATCCGTCGACAGATTCTGTCGTTGGGCGGTCATCGCCCGTACGATATAGCCGGCCTCAAGGGGTTTACCGTAAAGAGCAAAGCCGGTTGAATCCGCACCACGGTGGCGCTGGGCGTGCATCAGCTTGACGAGGTCTGCGCCAACCTGACCAGGCTTAGCCAGAATTCTGCCTGCTATACCACACATAATGCTGCCCTCGCTGGGTTGTATACTGAATACACTAATTATAGGTCCTGTCTACAGCGGGTGTGTGAACTGTTTCCGAGATTAGAAGAACGACAGAACCAGGAGGCGGCAACACAAAGCGGTGGCGAGTAGTAGATGTTATCGTTGGGCAAAGCACTAATGTCAAATCCGAGATTGTTGCTGGTAGATAAGCCTACCATTGGCTTGGCACCTCGAGTCTGCAAAGACATCGCCACAGTGTTGCGAAACCTCAACCAACACGCAGGGTTGACCATCGTAATTACGAAACAGAACGTCAACTTCCCAATGAGTCTGGCCGAGGAGATTCATCTGTTAGAAACCGGGCGGGTTCGAATGACCGAGACCGCGGACGACCTGCACAACGAGCAGTACATCAAAGAGACCTACTTCGGGATTTGAATCTACAAGATCTGTTACTGCCAGCCGGGTGGATAACTGATTTTTGTCCCGCGAAAAACTTTCGGTTACGGGGTTTGACCGGCACCAAAAAAAGCGGCTGCCGAAGCAGCCGCCATGAACTTTGGGTTATTAACTGATTAACCGAACCACCAGCGCTCGGCATTTTTGTTGCCATCGAACTCCCAGTTCGAAGCCATATTTTCAGAATGCTTGACTTTGTCACTACTGGCATGGCCATAGGCAGAGAATATCGGAATAATTACGCTGCAGTTGTTGTGCACAATACGCTGCATCTCGACGTACATGTCGCGACGTTTTGCATCATCGAGCTCTGCTCTTGCCTGCGGCAGTAATTCCTCAAAGCGCGGATTATTGAAGAAAGTTTCAGACCAGCCTGTGTCTATTGCATTTTTAGAGTACACCTGGCTGAACATCCAGTCTTCTGTCGGGCGGCCACCCCAGTAAGATGCACACCAGGGATCGACCAGCCAGACATTCGACCAGTAACCATCATCAGGTTTACGCACCACTTCGATGTTGATACCCGCAGGTCGGGCCGTTTCCTGGAACAACACGCAGGCATCGTCTGAGTTCTGAAAGGCTGTATCAGCTGTCGAAATGGTTAGATCAACCGATGTTCGACCGGCTTGTTTCATGTAGTACTTGGCCTTGTCAAGATCGTAGTCCCGCTGCGGGATCTCCTCATTGGTCGCGCGGTACCGGTTGGCCGGCCCGATGGGAATGTCGTTACCCAGTGAGGCATAGCCAAACCAGATCTTTTCCAGCCATTCCTGGCGATCGATCGCGTGCTTGAGCGCCATCACCACGTTGTTGTCGTTAAAAGGCGACACATTGTTGAGCATGGGTAGCGTGCAGTGTTGATTGCCGTGGGTGTAGAACACCTCGATTCCCGGGCGTTTCGCCAAGCGACCTGCAGTTGCCGCCGCGGGGGATGTGATTACGTCGAGCTCATCGGACATCAGCCCGTTTTCTCGAGCGCCGGTATCAGAGATGAATAGCGTCTCAACCGAATCAAAGTGGGCCCGCCCAGCCTTCCAATAGTTGGGATTGCGAACAGTGAGCGTACGGACACCGGGGTCGAATGACTCCAGTTTGTAGCCGCCGGTTCCAAGACCAGACTGCGTATCTATGGTACCGTCGTCGTTGGCAGGACAGATTCCAAGGTGATAGTCCGACATCAGATACGGAAAATCTGCGTTGGGACCTTCCAGTACCATCATAACCTGATGGTCGCCGTGTGCCATGATGTCGGTGATCTGCGCGACAATGCCTTTGGCTGCGGATTTGGTGTTTTCTCCCAAGTGATGCTGGATCGATGCAACCACATCGTTGGCTTTGAGTGATCTGCCATTATGGAACTCCACGCCCTGACGCAATTCGAAGACCCAGGTTTGGCCATCCGAAGAGTCCCATGACTCTGCGAGCTCAGGAATAAGCTGATTGTTCTCATCGATTTCGGTGAGGTTGTTACGCAGCTGTCCTATGCCGACATTGATCATGTAGGAGTCCAAATAGGTTGCCGGGTCCAGGCTGTCGCTGGATGCACCTCCGGTCAGTGCCTGTCGAAGCATGCCGCCTTTATTGGGCGTTGCCGCCAATACGGCGCTCGACAGCGATGTAGCGGTCGGCAGCGCAACACCCAGCGCGACCGTACTGCGAATGAAATCTCGTCGTGTAATCCGGCCTTGCGAAAGCCGTTCTTTAAGTTGGTTAATCTCTTTCATAAAGTTCCTTCCTCCCAGAAGAATCAAATTTTGTAAGCATGCCGTTAGACCGTGCTCAAGGGTTACTTAAACCACGTCATTTTCTCTACAGGTGCCCATCTTCACTGTTTCCTTGGGTCTCGTCAAATTCCGGCAGAAACGCAGGAAAACCGTAAGGTATTGGCCCATTGCAATCAACAACAATAGCCAACTAATTGAGAACGAATGCTGTTGACGCTAACCCGATGAATCGGTCGCTAGTGAGGCCGAGTGGCGTGCAAAAAATGAGTGCTCGTAGATCATGAGCAGAGCTGGTACCAGGAACAGAACCAGCAGCGTTGCAAACGCAAGACCAAAGGCAATGGAGGTCGCCATTGGGATCAGGAACTGCGCCTGAAGCGAGGTCTCAAACAGCAACGGTGTAAGCCCTGCGATGGTCGTCAGCGAAGTTAACAGCACGGCTCTCAATCGTTGGCAGGCGGCTTCGACCACCGCCTGTTCAGGACTAAGACCGTCAGCTCGAATCTGTTTGTAAAACACCACCAAGATGATTGAGTTGTTGACCACGATGCCAGCGAGGCCGAAAAACCCGAACATCGAGAGAATAGTCAGGTCGATATTCATCAGCGTATGGCCCCAGATCGCACCCACCAGACCAAACGGAATAATCATCATGACCAGCAACGGCCAGCCATAGGATCCGAAGACCCACGCCAGAACGAGATAGATCAGCACCAGCGCTAGAATTGCGCCGCGCTTCATGTCGCTCAGCGTTTCACGCTGGTCCGCTTGCCGACCTTCAAACGAAAACCTGACGCCGTGGCGTTGTTCAAGTTCGGACAGAGTGTTTTGCTTTAGGTTGGCGATGATCCGGTTATCGTTGTTGACTGCCTCATCGACGTCACCGGTCACGGTTATGGCCAGGTTGCCTTCGACATGCCCGATAGAATCAAAGCCACGTCTGGTCTGAAGCGTAACAACGTTGGCAAATGGGACTGTTCCGCCACCCGGCAGCATGACTTCAAATTCGTCGAGGCTGTCCAGCCGATTTCTTTCAAGGTCAGGCAAGACCACACGAACCTCGACTTCATCGTTGTTATCGGCCATGACCTGTACCAGGTAGCCTTCGTAACCAGCCCGAAGCTGCCGGCCCAGATTTTCGACCGACAGGCCCAACGCTTCGCCAGTTGGGGTCAAGCGAAGTATGAGTTGTTCGCGGCCATACGGCATATCGTCTTCAACACCCGACACACCCGGGATATCGATCAATACATTTTTGAGTGTTACAGCTGCTGATTTGACTGCTACCAGGCTCGAGCCCGTGATCTGAACCTCTATGTCCTGTCCCGGTGGGCCGGCAGTCGGTTCCTTGATCGACAGATTTTCAAGTCCGGGAGCGTCAGGGATCCGGGCTCGCCATTCTTCGATGAAGGTTCTATTGCGGACTGTGCGCGCATCCGGTTTAACCAGTTCAACCAGTACAGAACCGATATTTTCGCTTCTGCGTCGTTCCCAATCCCCGCTTTCTCCCAGGCCCAGTCGCGAAATCGCTGTTACCACCAGGCCACCTCCAAAATGATCATTCGTGCCCCACAGGGCTTGTTCTACCTTGGCAAGATGGTCGGCGACATGCTTCTGCGGCGTCCCCGCGACGAAATCAACGTTGGCAAAAAAGATAGGCCCCTCGGCAACTGGGAAAAAATTGAACGCAATACGGCCACCGGCGATCCAGCCGATACTGACGATGAAAATCGCACTTGCCAGCGCTACCGTCAACCAGCGATAGCGAACGCCCGCGACGATCGCGGGGCGAAAAAGGGATTCTCTAAACCGGGCAAATCCGTCGTCGAGTTTTTTTCTCAGCCGCCGCGGACGATAGCTCCCGACGCGAGCGAAAGTGCCCCGAAGATGACCGGGTAAAACAAGAAACGCTTCAATTAAGGAGGCCAAGATAACGCAGATCACCACCATCGGCAGCGTTCGCAGGATGATGCCGATAATGCCACCTACCAACAGTAGCGGCATAAATGCAGCAATCGTTGTCAGTGACGATGCGAGTACCGGTGCCAGCATTCTTTGCGCACCTTTTTGTACCGCTGTTAGAGGGCTGTCGCCACGTTCAAAATGCGTCACAGCATCTTCCCCGACAACAATAGCATCATCGACAATGATGCCGAGCGTCATGATCAGGCCAAACAGACTGATCATGTTGATTGACCCACCGTAAACATAAAGTGCACCCAGTGCTGCCATGAAAGAGGTTGGGATTCCGACCGTGACCCAACTGGCTGCCGGCACGTTCAGGAATAAGTAAAGTATCAGTATGACCAGGACCAGACCGCTGGCTCCGTTTTTGAGCAGCAAATTGATCCGGTCCTTAATGTAGCCCCAGCGCTCATCGTAGACATTGAGTTCAAACCCGGTCGGCAGCAAGGGCCGGGTTTGCTCGACCCACTCGCGCATGATTCGGGCTGATTTCAAACTGTCTGCATCCTTGGAACGCGACAGCCTCATTTCTACGGCCGGCCGGCCACGATAGGTGACCGTTGTCTGGGCGTTCTGCGGTCGCCGTTGGATATCGGCGATGTCGCCTAGTGTCAGCAGGCGACCGTCCTCAGCTGCGATGACAGGCAGGTCTGCAAAGGCGAGCTCACCCCGACGTTGATCCTTGAAGCGAAGCTGCCGGGCTGACTCCCCCCGACCGATTACGCCCACCGGCAAATCGCGTGACGCCGCACCGACCCGCCTGCCAATATCCTCCAACGATATACCCAGCTCGCGCAGCGTTTCTGAGGGTATCTGGATTGCGATTTCCTCTTCTGGTAGGCCGAAAATTCGGATATTCGAGATACCCCGTTCAAGCAGTTCACGTTCAAAACGGCGTACGATGCTGCGTAGACCGCGGGGATCGTCGGGTCCTGCGATGAGTACGCTCGCAATGGGTTCGTAATTGATAATGCGACCAATCTCCGGTGTTTCAGCAGTCGCCGGCAGATTGCGAACCAGGTCAACCTGCTCTTTGACCTGGTCGACGGCAAGGCCCATATCGGTGCCTTCTTTGAATTCAAGGGTGACCAGCGACAGTCCGTCTACAGACCGAGACCGCAGCTCCTTGGCGCGATCAACCCCTCGCAGCTGCTGTTCAAGCGGTTCGGTAATGAGTTTCTCGATATCTTCAGCACTTGCGCCGACCCAGACGACCTTGACTGAAACAAAGTCGATATCAAAATTAGGAAAGAACTGGGCGTTTAGTTTTGAAAGACCCCAGATACCGGCGATGATCATCATAGCCATCATCAGGTTGGCAGCAACCGGATGACGTGCCAGCAGACCGAGCAGGTCATTTCTCGGTTTTAACGACATGTCAGTCAGTCTGAGTCAGGATGTCTACTTTCAGGCCCTCTACAGCGTTCGGTAACTGATTGGCCAATATCATGTCGCCGTCGGAGAGGTTTTTGCTGCGGAAAAGGATCCAGCTGCCCCACTGCCCATTACGATAATCACCGACCCGCTCAACTTGAATCATCGACAGCCGGTTGTCCTGAATGCGGTAAACGTTATTGGCCCCGTAGACGGCTGTCGCCGGTAGGGCAAAGACGTTGGCTTCTTCTGGAAGGTCGACGAATACCGATACCGTGCGACCAAGTTCAATCACGTGTTTTTCGCCAATGATGTTGAAAAAGGCGTCTACTCCTCCCTGACCCCTCTCGATTTTGCCGGCCAACCGGTCAAGTTCCAGTGCGATCGCGTTGCCGTTAAGTTCTATTGTCGCAGTGACGGCACTGCCGTGGTTCAGAGCCTGTCGGAGGGTAGGCAGGTACCGATTAGGAACCTGGGTGCGCAGTTCAACGAAATTGGTGTCAAATAAATCGATCAGGCGATCACCAGGACGCACGCGGTCGCCGGGGGAAACGTGTACCGCAGTAATGCGTCCATCAAACGGCGCTGTCAGCTCGGAACGCTGTAGGTCTCTACGAACCTGGTCGCGCACAGCTTTGCTCCTGTTCAGCCGTGCATCAAGCTGGGCCAGTCGGGGGGTGTGGTCGCTGACAGCTCGCTGACGATTGGTCAGGTCGAGAGCCTGGAGGCGTAAGGCGCGCTGCGCCTCATCAACCCTTGCTTGGGTGCCAGCCTGGGTCTGGGCAAGGCGTTCGGCTCTTTTGAGGGCACGCTCCGCCAGGTCGTAGAGCGCGCGCTCATGTTTCAGTGCTGTGATGTCTGATCCATGCCGCTTTTTTTCACTTTCGATCTGTGCCTTGATGTCTGCAACTTCGGCATTTCGTTGGCGCAGCATTAGCTTAAGGTCATGGTCGTCCAGCCGCAGTAATAGCTCGCCTTTGGTCACCACACTCCCTGACAGAGCGGTCAGTTCCTTAACGTCTGCGGGCACCGCCGAGCGCAGTCGAGTTTCCCGGGGGGATTCGACTCGACCGTAGAGACGAAGCGTAGGCGATAAGTGTTTGTATTCGACAGCGACGCCAGCGACTGACCAAACCCGCGCACTGGGTTCGAGCGGGTGATCAACCGGTGCGCTCGATTTCAGCAGTGCAAAGCCCGCGACACCCAATGCCACGACAATAACTGGCAGGAGAATTCTAAGGACTGTTTTCATCTAGAAGACAACTGATGACTGTGGCATAACATTGTCGATTCAGCATTGTAGGGGCGAGGTGACTCAAAAGCGACCGCTGCTGCGAGCTGATTACTCAGGGCTATCCAGACGATATTATTTCTTGATTGCAACTGAAAAACTGGTTTGGCCCAGCGTCGGTCGGTCGGCATCGTATCGCTGCATGAAGGACTGCAGCTGATTCTTAGCGGCCAGTTCGGTGACCTGCGTCAGGGCGGTTTGGAGTTCTTGATCGCTGGCCAGGGTCCAGATCGAATCGCCTTTTCGCCATGCGTAATCCAGTACCGCTTCAGCATCGAAGTAACTTTTACCTTGCAGTACACCGTCTAACTCGACCAGGCGATCGTTGAGAGTTAATCCGACACCGCACATCAGGGCATCCAATTCTTTCTCAGGTATTATCTTTCGCATGACAGCTGTTCGTGCGTTGGGGATCAGCTCGTAGAACCAGAAGCCTTTTTCCAGCTGCTCATGTGTACAGCTGTTGATAATGAGTACACCGCCGGGTCGTAGAACACGCGCACATTCTTTGAGTACTTGATGATGTAACGGCCAGCCGTCTTCTGCTTGATCAGGCAGATGGTGAAGGACCTGGTTCATCATCACACCATCGACACTCTGGGTTTCAAACGGTAGTTGGCTAATAGACCCTTGCGTGAATCCGATACGGTCGTGTTTCACGGCCGAACGCATTTTAGACCGGGCCACCGACAGCATTGAGCGGTTTAGGTCAATGGCCTCTACGCGGTGAACCTGGTCGACTAATGCAAATGTATAAATCCCGGTGCCGCAACCGGCATCCAGTAGTATCTGCCGATCCGGTTTTGTGGAGCCAGAAGATAGAGCGGCTGTGATTATCTCCAGACCGACCGGCACCCGGGTATGGTCGTAGACGGCACTGGTCTGGGTATAATTTTCGTAGCTGCTCATGGTGTCTGGAAGGTACCGACTGCGTCACGGTATGCTCGTGGTACAGTCGATGAGTTTATCGTGCTTTAGCTGTCAATAGCGGTGAGTGAGGCGAAAATGTGTGGACGGTTTGAGCGCCATAGTGCGCTGTCAGAATTTTCAAAGGTCGTGGAGAGTTTGATGGCTGAGGGTATTGACCCATTGCCGCCAAGCTACAACATTGCTCCCTCGCAGGCTGCATTGGTGGTGCGACATGAGACTGGTACGCACAGAGTTGACTCACTCACCTGGGGGTTGGTGCCGAGCTGGATAAAGGAACCCGGGAAAATACGTCCCATCAATGCGCGCGCTGAGACCATCCACCAGAAACCGATGTTTCGAGATGCATTCAGATACCAACGATGTCTGGTTTTGTGTGATGGTTACTACGAATGGAAAAAGCTCACCAATGGCCGCAAGCAGCCTTACCATCTGGGCAGGACAGACGAATCGCCTTTTGTCATGGCCGGGCTGTGGTCACACAATGCGCATGCAGCATCCGAGGGGGTGGAGACATTCTGCATAATCACAACGCCGGCCAGTGGTGAGGCAACCACCATTCATCACCGGATGCCGGTCATACTTCCGCGCGCGGTCCAGACACAATGGTTGGATCCGTCAGTCTCGAAGACCGAACAGGTCCAAGAGTTGCTGTTGACGGGCGACACCGACCTATCCGTTTATCCAGTCAGTACTTTCGTCAACAGTCCGGCAAACAATTCAGTTAGTTGTGCTATGCCGTTTGCAGACTCATCGGTCTTGTCCTAAGCCAATTCGAGGATGGTGGCTCAGATTGCAAGCAGGTTGTCATTCTGGGTGGTACCGGATTCAAAGGTCGACGCTTGGTTGAAACTCCGCTTTCGAGTGATAGAGCATGAGGAGCGTTACTGGGCTCCAGTTTTGAGCATCAGAAATACAGGCAGTAGCTCAAAGTCGAGGCCTTCCCAATAAGACTGTGAGTCTTGTGTAGCAGTCACAGCGACCGTGGGTGCACCGCGGTGTTTGAGTTCCGTGCAAGCAGCACGAACCAGGGTGCGGCCGATATTCTGTTTTTGAAATTGTGGATCAACGCTGAGTAGGTGGATAATCGCACGGGCTCCGTCATAGGTTGCACGTATGCATCCCGCGACCTTGTTATCGATCTCAGCACATAGAAAAACAGCCGCACTGCACAGCCCGACGCGACGCATGGCCTCGGGTCCTTCAACTTCTGGGAAATCATATTGGCCGTTCGCGGTCAAGATTCGGACCAGCGGCGCTATGTCTGCTTCTCTGAAACAACGCACTGCTATTGGCTCGGTATTCATGGCAAAGACAATACACTACGAGGGAAGTCTGAAGCCAGTGATCTGGGTCGAATAAATATTAACTAGAAAGAGCAGTTTTAACATCACGTAATGCTTTTGGTATGTATAATCATTACTTATATGTACAACACTACCGCCAGTGGTGACTTGAGCTGTTAATCACGCTTAGTTCGGAAAATCTCTGTTCAACCAGTAGCGGTGCGCTCGATACGCTGAACGCGAATCACGAGCTGTCTGTTGGGCGTAGTCGGCTGGTCTGCTGAGTACCCGATATAGATTATCTTTAAAGGGAACGCTTTGAAGCCGACAGATACATCTGATCCTCGGTACTACCACAAAGTGGTCGACTGCCAGTGGGGTTGTCCTGCCCATACGGATGTTCCCGAATACATCCGAATGATTGCGCAGGGACGCTATACGGATGCCTATCTGCTCAATCGCCGTTCAAATGTTTTTCCGGCGATACTGGGCCGAGTCTGCGACCGGCCTTGCGAGCCGGCGTGTCGCCGTGTTCGAGTCGAAGAAGAGCCTGTGGCCATCTGCAGGTTGAAACGGGTCGCTGCAGATCTGGCCGACGATATAAGATCGCACTTACCGGCTGTACCCGCAAAGAAGAACGGAAAGCGTATTGCTTGTATTGGTGCTGGTTGTGCATCGTTGACGGTAGCCAACGATTTGTTGCCGCTGGGTTATGAGATCGTGATGTTTGAACAGTTCGATCAAGCGGGCGGGTTGATGCGGACTAATATCCCGGCTTTCCGGCTGCCAGCACAAGTGATGGACGATGAAATTTCCATGATTGTTGAGCTGGGTGTGGACCTACGACTGGGTCACCGGATCGACAGTATGGCTGCTCTTCTGGAAGAAGACTTTGCTGCCGTATTTGTTGGTACCGGTGCGCCCCGCGGGAAAGATCTCGATCTGCCCGGTCGGCAGGAAACCGAGCGAATCCACATCGGTATTGACTGGCTTGAGTCGGTCGCCTTTGAGCACACTGACCATATCGGTGAACGGGTGCTCATTATCGGTGTAGGAAACACTGCGATGGACTGTTGTCGCACTGCACTAAGACTGGGGGGCGAGTCGGTCAAGGTGATGGCACGCAAACCGCGCGGTTATTTCAAGGCTTCGCCGTGGGAACTGGAGGATGCCGAAGAAGAAAAGGTTGAAATCATTGTCAACCATTCACCCAAAGCGTTTGTGGTCGATGGCGGTCAGTTGAAAGGGATGACATTTGATCACCTTGAATATCACGTGGATGCGGATGGCAATCTCCAGTCAACCGTCATCGACGAGGTATTTGTTGCTTGTGATGATGTGATCCTTGCCATTGGCCAGGAAAACGCTTTTCCCTGGATCGAACGAGACCTCGGCATTGTGTTTGACGAGTGGGATGTGCCGAAAGTCGACAAAGTAACATTTGAATCAACCCGTCAAGGCATATTTTTTGGAGGTGATTCAGCTTTTGGGCCGGAAAACATCATCTGGGCTGTTGAACACGGGCACCAGGCAGCAATTTCGATTCACAAGCACTGCTCGGGTGATCCGGTGGCCAAGCGCTTGTCCCATGGCATGAACTTGCTGAGTACCAAGATGAGTCTCCACGAGTGGAGTTTCAGCAATGATTATGATCCCTCGAATCGCCGTCGGATGCGGCATGTCGAACTCAAACAACGATTTGATGAACTTAACATAGAAGTGGAGCTTGGGTTTTCGGCAGAGCAGTTTGTAACAGAGGTCAAGCGCTGTCTGAACTGTGACATCCAGACGGAATTTACAGCGAAGCTTTGTATCGAATGTGATGCCTGTATCGATGTCTGTCCAGTCCGTTGCTTGACCATCATTGAGAACGGTGACAGAACCGATCTGGTCCAGCGCCTGAACACCCCGGTCACAAACCCTGATGCGCCGTTTTTTGTATCGGATTCACTGCCGCAGACAAGTCGGGTCATGATCAAGGACGAAAATCTTTGTGTCCACTGTGCGTTGTGTGCGGAACGCTGCCCGACTGGCGCGTGGGACATGCGTAAATCTGAGCTGTTGATTCCTTACGCGATCGATGAAGAGGTTGCAGCATGCAATCAAAAGACCGGATAAACGACTTCGTAGTTCAAATCGCCACGGTGAACGGTACGGGTTCTTCCAGTGCCAACACACTACTGATGAAAGCGATTTTCCGTATGGGTATTCCAGTTATCGGTAAAAACTATTTTCCATCCAACATCCAGGGCCTGCCCACCTGGTATGAAATACGGGTAACAGGAGAGGGGTATCTGGCTCGGTCCAGCAAAGTCGACATCATGGTTGCGATGAATGCGCAGACGTATGCGGAAGACCTGGCCTGTGTGGTCAGCAACGGGATCCTGATCTACGACGGCAGCTGGCCGAGGGCTGAGCTTGAAAGCCGGCCAGATATTAGTGTTTTGCCAGTACCACTGTCGAAAATGTGTAACGAGTCGTTCACAGGTGCTCGGGCACGAATTCTGATGAAAAATATCGCCTATATTGGTGTTATTGCGGCACTGATCGAAATTGATCGGGATGTTGTGCGTCAATTATTGAGCGAAACATTTACCGACAAGCCCGATCTGGTCGAATCGAACATGCAGGCATTCGAGCTGGGTTACGACTACACACAGACAGAATTTAATTGCCCGCTGGAGAATCGGCTGGTTCCAATGGATGCCATGTCTAATCACATCATGATTGATGGAAACACAGCGGCTGCTTTGGGCTGTGTTTACGCTGGCGCTACGGTTGGTAGCTGGTACCCGATCACGCCGTCGACATCGCTGCTTGATGCGTTCGGTAAATTTTGCAAACAGCTGCGACAGAATCCTGAAACCGGCGAACAGAATTATTGCATTATCCAGGCTGAGGACGAACTGGCTGCAATAGGTATGGCATTGGGGGCCGCATGGAACGGCGCGCGCGCATTTACGTCTACGAGTGGACCTGGTGTGTCGTTGATGTCGGAATTCCTGGGGCTGGCTTACTTCACGGAAATACCGCTGGTCCTATTCGACGTTCAGCGGGCAGGCCCCTCGACGGGAATGCCGACGAGAACCCAACAAAGTGACATTCTCGCTGCCGCTTTTGCATCCCACGGTGATACTCGGCATGTTCTGCTTTTTCCTGCCAATCCGGAAGAGTGTTTCTGGATGGCAGTGTCCGCTTTTGATCTGGCAGACCGGTTGCAAACGCCAATTATCGTCATGACGGACCTGGACATCGGGATGAATGACTGGCCCTGTCCGGAGTTAACATGGGATGACAGCTATCGGCCTGATCGAGGCAAGGTGTATAGCGCAAGGGAGCTGAGCGAGATGGATGTTTTTGCCCGTTACCTCGACGTTGACGGGGATGGCATCTGTTACCGGACATTGCCAGGAGAACACCCTAAAGGGGCCTACCTGATTCGCGGTTCAGGGCATAACAAATTGGGTGGTTATACCGAAAACGCCGATGAGTATCTGGAAGTCGTTGACCGGTTGCGTCGTAAGTTTGATACGGCTGCGGAGCTGGTTCCAGAGCCGGTAATCGAAACTTCGAACAAAAGCAGTTGTGCCATTGTCACACTGGGTAGCTGTGAGGGAGCGGTTCATGAAACACGCAGTAAGCTGGCCGCTGAGGGGGTGCAAACGGACTACATGCGGATACGAGCATTTCCGTTCAGCAAGTCCGTGATCGAATTCTTGGCGGATTACAGTCAGATCTTTGTCGTGGAACAGAACCGTGATGCACAGCTGCGTAGCTTATTGCAGACGGAAGCCGGGGTCAGTGCGGACAAACTGATTCCGATTCTCAGCTATGGGGGTATGCCCATTGCCTGTGAAGATATTTATGAGCCGCTGCTGAAAAAAATCACTCAGGGGAAAGCGGCGTGAGTTTTATCAAGAAACCGAGAATTACGAAGGGACTTCCACAGAACGGACTGGGCCTGTCGATCGTCGATTACGAAGGCGCCATGTCGACCTTATGTGCTGGATGTGGACACGATTCGATCTCTGCCGCAATCATTCAAGCCTATTTTGAACTTGAAATCGAACCCCATCGGGTGGCCAAGGTATCCGGTATTGGTTGTTCGAGCAAAACACCGACCTATTTTCTACGGCCGGCGCACGGTTTTAATTCAGTACATGGCAGGATGCCATCGATTGTCACCGGTGCAAACGCCGCGAACCGTGATCTGCACTACATCGGTGTATCTGGAGATGGTGATTCTTTGTCTATTGGGCTCGGGCAATTCTGCCATGCTATTCGGCGTAACGTGAACATGCTTTATGTACTGGAGAACAATGGTGTTTACGGGCTCACTAAAGGACAGTTTTCAGCATCGACAGACATCGGTAGTACTGCCCGCAAAGGCGGTGCTGTCAACCAGCAGCCACCAATTGATCCTGTGTTGACAGCCATCAATTTCGGGTGCACTTTTGTCGCCCGTGGATTTTCAGGTGATAAACAGAGCCTGGTACCCTTGCTCAAAGCCGCGATCCAACATCCAGGATTTGCGCTGCTGGATGTGATATCCCCCTGTGTAACATTTAACGATCATGAGGGTTCGACAAAAAGTTATGCCTATACTCGCGAGTCAGAACGCACAACTGTTTATGCGGATTTCATTCCCAGTCGTGAGCCGATAGAGACCGACCTGGTACAGGACGTGACGACGGTAACACTGCATGATGGAAGCCGGATCGCGTTGCGCAAGGTCGATGATGATTACAACCCATTCGATGCCGGCGCAGCAACAGCTTACATTCGTGATCACCAAGATCAGGGAGAAATTGTGACAGGTCTTTTGTATATGGACGAAGAAGCTCAAGATCTGCACGCCATGAACAACACACCCAACACACCTCTCAATGCGTTGGAGCCCAGCAAGCTGATACCGGGCGCGGCAAAACTCGCAGCGCTACAGAAGGCCTGGCGTTAAGCTGGATATTGTTTAAGGATTTTCAGTTGTTGCTTGACGAGACAACAGTGCCGTAACCGCAAGCGTTGGATCGAGGTCTTCAAACAGGACCTTATATACCTGTTCAGTAATCGGCATTTCCACTGCAGTCACTGCGCTTTTCCGGTACAACTCCCGGGTCGTGTTGATGCCTTCGGCTTCCTGACCGATTTCCGACAGAATGTCTTCTTTGGATTTGCCTTTGCCTAACCCCAGGCCCACTCGGCGATTTCGTGACTGATCGTCGGTGCAGGTCAGGATGAGGTCCCCCATCCCTGTCAGGCCCATAAAAGTTTCGATCTGACCCCCCAGAACAACACCCAGCCTGCTCATTTCTGCTAGGCCCCGGGCGATCAGGGCTGCGCGTGCGTTTGCCCCGAACCCCAATCCGTCACTGATTCCAGCGGCGATTGCCATGACGTTCTTGATGGCACCCCCAAGCTGGACACCAGACAGATCAGCACTTGTATAGACCCGTGTCCGGTTGTCTCTGAACCACGAGGCCACGGTATCGGCAACCGTTTCATTGCGAGCGGCCACGGTAAGCGCTGTAGGTAAACGCTGGGCGACCTCAATGGCAAAGCTTGGACCTGATAACACGGCAGGTTGGGCAGTTTGGCCTAGAACCTGGTCGAACACTTCGCTCAGCAACAGACCGGTACCGGTTTCAAAGCCCTTCGTTCCCCAGCAGATAGTCGGCGGTTCAGAGCATGCTGTCACCGCTTCGTTCAACTTGTTAAGTACTGACCGGAATGCATGGCTGGGTACAGCGATGATGTAATGATGGGCCTCATCCACAACCCGGTCAAATTGAGCGGTAGGCTCGACACCCGGGGGTAGTGCTAGCGGGCCCAGGAAACTTTGGTTACGGCCCGTCGTGATCATCTCTTGCGCATGGGGGCGGTCTCGGGTCCACAGCAACACTGGATGGCCGTGATGAGCGAGCAGTCCAGCCAGTGCGGTTCCCCAGGATCCTGCACCCAACACCGCCAGAGGTAGCCGGTTTTTGGTGTTCACGCTGTATGGCCGGGCGTCTGGTTTGGTGGAGTTTCCCCCGTAGGGGATTTCAGCCGGCGGTACCGCTGTCAGCGCGACCGATCACTGCATTCTTGTTTTCGTACATCAGCGCAATGCTGACTGGTGGCAAGTAATAGGCAGGAAATCCACCTTTCGCGATCATTTGCCCGATTGTTTCTCGCAGATAAGGGAAAAGCACTTGTGGGCATGCTTTTTTTACCATTTCGTTCAGAGTTTCTTCGTCATAGCCTTTCAAGGTGAATATACCGGCCTGATGGCATTCGGTGACGTAGGCGATATCACCATCTTCGGTTTTCGCAGTAACAGTCCACTTCAGTTGTGACTCAAAGATGCCATTGGTTGCATCGAGCGGCAGTTGGACGACTTCGAAGTCGTGATCATATTTGAGCTTGTATTCGCGGGTAAATATCCGAGGACTATTCGGTGCTTCAAAGGACAGGTCTTTGACGTAGATCTGATTGATCTCGAAAGTCGGTTCGGTGGGGTTGGTTTCTGCCATGGTAGGGCTCCTAGTGCTTCAGAGTCTTAGCGCTCGACCGGTAAGTTTTCTTTTTCCCATGCTGCAAGACCTCCCGCGAGTGTGTAAACGTCCGAGAATTCGTTTTTACGCAATATCGCGGCGGCCCTTCCCGCTTTGGTTCCAGTCTTACACGTCAGAACAATCGGTTTCTTTTTGTCCCGATACTTCTTCAAGCGATTCAGGTTACTGTCTAGCTGACCCAGCGGAATGTTGATTGCAGCGGGAATATGACCATTCTCGAATTCTGCAGATTCGCAGATATCAATCACGACGGCGCCGTCATGATTAATCAGCTGAGGCAGTTGTACGGCAGTAACTTGGCTCGTGTTGGCACCACGTCTGAACGTGTCTACAGCGATTAGGCCGCAGATGACAACGAGCGCGGCAAACAGATACCAGTTTGTAGTGATGAATTCAATGTCCATGGCAGGAAGTACTGATTAAATGGGGGCGCTAGTGTACAGCAAGCGGGTACTAGGGCGCGCCAATGGCCGCGTGCCTCTATCGCAAGGTGCTGATCAGATAGCAGGCCGGCAGAACGCGTCGCGCATGGTGCCGATCAGTTGAAGGATTTTCTCATCGCCGATTCGGTAAAAGACTTTGTTTGCATCTTTGCGGGAACCAAGAATCCCCTTGTCGCGCATGATAGAAAGGTGCTGGGAGATGTTACTCTGGGAGGTGCCGACCATCTCAACCAGATCCTGGACACTGATTTCCTGGGCTCCGGCCAGTATGCAGAGAATTTTAAGGCGTAACGGATGGCCCATGGCTTTTAATGCCCGGGAAGCCACGTACAAATCCCGTTCGTCCGCCAAAAGTGACGCCGCATCTCCGCGTTCTATTTGAGGAGTTTCACTATCTGAAACTAGGGCCATATCGACGACTTCTGATAAATTACGTTAATATTAATCTTACCTTATACGCTAATGTACGATTTGTCCAGTGGTGAGCGGCTGTCATTGCTTTTCAGGTCGGATAATGGCCTCAGAAGGGGGATCTAGGGTAGGAATCCGGCTATTTTACGGCCTGATCATCAGCTGGCTGGGCTGGACGTATACTGTGGACGTTGCCACGAACCAGGCTCGTGGGGTCGACGTTATGGAGAAATTGGATGATTGTGTTGTGTAGAGCTTTGAAACAACTGCTGATTGGACTGGTTGCGGCTTTTTGCTTAGGTCCTTTGTGGGTAGCGCATGCCGGACAGGCTGAAAATGGGGTGCGGCTGCCGATTGAAGACCTCAAGATCTTCGCCGAGATCTTCGGGAAGATAAAGTCGGACTATGTAGAAGACATCGATGACAGTCAGTTGTTGAACGATGCCATAAAGGGGATGTTGGACGGTCTTGATCCGCACACGGTCTACCTTGATCCGGAATCCTTTCGTGAGATGAACATCGACACCCATGGGGAATTCGGCGGGCTGGGTCTGGAAGTTACGATGGAAAATGGCGTGATCAGGATCGTCGCCCCTATCGATGACACACCTGCCCATAAGGCTGGGCTGAAATCAGGAGACTTGATCATCAGTATGGACGGTGTTCAGGTAAAAGGACTTTCACTGGCTGAATCCGTATCATTGATGCGAGGTAAACCCGGTTCCGAAATTGTTCTGACCATCGTACGCAAGGACCGACCAGAACCCTTTGAAGTGACACTCAAACGGGCGATTATTCAGCTTGAAAGCGTTCGAGCAGAGCTTCTGGAGACTGGCTTTGGTTATGTGCGGATCATACAGTTTCAGACCGGTACAGCGACCTCCTTGCACCAGCAACTGGCTCGTTTAGCACGGGAAGCGGGCACAGCGCTCAAAGGACTGGTTCTTGACCTGCGCGATAATCCCGGCGGCGTTCTGGATGGTGCAATACAGGTAAGCGATACTTTTCTCAGAGATGGTTTGATCGTTTCGACACGAGGCAGAGCAGAGGACTCGGAAGTCACGTTCAGTGCCAGTCCCAAAGACTACCTGAATGATGCCCCTTTGGTGGTGCTGGTCAACGGCGGTTCGGCATCCGCATCGGAGATTGTGGCGGGTGCTCTGCAGGACCATGGTCGGGCGTTGATCCTCGGCACGACTACCTTTGGGAAGGGGTCAGTTCAGACCATATTGCCCATGCTCAACGGAGCAGCACTCAAGCTAACCACTGCCCGTTACTACACTCCCAACGATCGCTCGATTCAAGCTACCGGCATCACGCCGGATGTGGTGAGTCAACCTGCAGAATCTAGCCAGACACCGGACGGTGATGTTTCCCGACTCCGCGAATCGGATTTAGCCGGGCATCTGGAAAATGAGCTCCAAAAAGATAAAAACGCTACAGTTGATACGAAAACCGACCCGTTACTGGTCAGCGATCCTCAGGTTAGAGAGGCCTTGAATATCCTGAAGGGAATGGTGATTGCACGCCAGTAGAGTTAGTAAAAGTGGCCGCAGTAACGGTATTTTACTGATCCATCAGTCGGTGTGAGTATTTAGCTGGTTACGATCTACCCGGCACTAGTGGCTACACTGCCAGGATCGGACTGCTGCTTCTCGACCACGACTGAAAAGCCACATCGCGCCTTCAGTCATCTCGAATGTTGGCACTTGTTTGTTCGAGTTATTCCGGGTTTTTCCTGACCAAACCATAGGTTGGATATGGTCAGCTGCACAATCCTTACTGTGATAGACCGAACAACTTGTGAACCCGATCTGTGCAATGCGGAAAAGACGCAGCGCTACAGGTAAGTTAAAACATCCTTCAGCGCGCCTTTTCGGCAGCCATAAAAGCTCTCTTTGCTGATCTAGGCTGTTGATCGTGTAGAAGCGAATTTCACTTCGGGGCGCATCTGGTTTTCGATCTAGTGTCTGGCAACCGGCCAATAACAAAAGAACAAAGATCAATAACGACTGACGACGCAGGCGAGTGGTCAACGTTTACTCCAGTAAAAGTGTGCCCCAAACATCGTCGGTATTATGGCGGTAAGTTCAAGTTTTGTGGATTCTTTGCCGATGCCGGAATATCGGACAGTAAGCCTGTCCATGCAAGTAAGACAATACTGTTTCTCGTTCTGACAGCCCCGTATACTCGTGGCATAGACAGTTGCGAGATACTTCATTGACTACTGCCTGTCTACGAAACTTGCTAAGAGGGGATCAAGCGTGTCTGACAAACTCGTTCTTGTAGACGGTTCGTCTTATCTTTACCGCGCATTTCACGCGATGCCTAATCTCACGAACTCCCAAGGCGAGCCCACCGGGGCTGTCTACGGTGTTGTGAACATGTTGCGACGTTTGCTTAAAGAGCAACCAGCGGAATATTTTGCCGTGGTGTTCGATGCATCCGGACCCACATTCAGAAACCAGATGTACCCCGAATACAAGGCCAATAGGCCGCCGATGCCTGATGAATTACGTGTTCAGATACAGCCGTTACACGACGTTATCTCGGCCCTAGGGTTGCCGCTGATTTGTGTCAAGGGAGTTGAAGCCGATGACGTCATCGGAACGCTGACTGTGGCGGCATCCGAGATAGGGATCGAGACGCTCATTGCCAGCGGAGACAAGGACCTGGCTCAATTGGTGGGAGACAAAGTGTTGCTTATGGACAGCATGAAAGACGTCACCTACAACGTCGCCGGTGTCGTGAACAAATTCGGTGTCCCTCCTGAACGCATGGTCGATTTTTTGACATTGGTGGGTGACACTGTCGACAACATTCCGGGCGTACCCAAAGTAGGCCCTAAGACAGCAAGCAAATGGCTGAATGAGTTTGGCTCCCTCGACGAACTGGTTCAGCATGCGGACGATATCGGCGGCAAGGTCGGCGAAAATCTTCGCGCTGCCCTGGACCAATTACCGATGTCTAAGGCATTGGCAACAATCAAGCTGGACGTACAACTCGATGTGCATCCGGACGGACTGCAGTTACAACCCGCCGATAAATCTCGTCTTCGTACGCTGTACGCAGGCCTGGAATTCAAAACCTGGCTGTCGGAACTCGGTGGCTTATCAGGGGGTGATGACAAAGTAAAAAGCCCGTCGGTCGACTACCAAGTGATTTTTGACCAGAAGGCGCTGAACCGTTGGATTAAACGTCTGCAGTCGGCGAAGTTGATTTCAGTCGATACCGAAACCACCTCACTGGATCCGATGCAGGCTCGAATTGTTGGGCTTTCTTTTACCGACCGACCCTGTGAAGCGGCTTACCTGCCGCTGGGGCATGACTATGCCGGTGCGCCCGATCAACTGTCGCTGGAGGATACTCTGGCACAGTTGAAGCCTCTGCTAGAAGATCCAGCCCTGCCAAAGGTTGGTCAGAACCTGAAATACGACCGGTCTGTTCTGCTTAATCACGACATAGAACTCCAGGGAATCCGGTTTGACACGATGCTTGAGTCCTATGTTCTGGACAGTACCGGCTCCCGACATGATATGGACACCTTGTCGTTGAAATATCTGGGGCTCAATCCAATACGCTTTGAGGATGTCGCTGGCAAAGGTAAAAAGCAGCTGACGTTTAATCAGGTGCCCGTGGAAACCGCGGCACCGTATGCTGCAGAAGATGCCGATCTGGTTTTACGTCTTCATCAGACGCTTTATCCGCGCCTGAAGCAGTTCGAAAAACAGTATGAACTGCTCGAAAACATAGAAATGCCCCTGCTGCCAGTATTGTCACGCATCGAACGAACGGGTGTACGGGTGGACAGCGACATGTTGGCCCGACAAAGTAACGAACTTAGCGAGCGGATCGACACACTGGAGCAGCAGGCCTTCGATCAGGTTGGCGCCGACTTCAACATCGCCTCACCCAAGCAGATCCAGGAAATCCTGTTTGAGAAACTCCAGCTACCGGTGATCAGTAAAACGCCCAAAGGGCAGCCGTCCACCTCAGAGAGTGTGCTACAGGAACTTGCTGAACAACACGAGTTACCAAAACTGATCCTGGAACACCGCGCGCTCAGCAAATTGCGTTCGACCTACACCGAGAAACTGCCATTGCTCGTTAACCCCGATACGGGCCGTGTGCACACCTCTTATCACCAGGCCTCTGTTGCGACCGGACGCTTGTCTTCCACTGATCCGAACCTGCAGAACATCCCGGTACGGACTGCGGACGGTCGACGAATACGGGAGGCTTTCGTACCTGAGCCCGGTTCAGTGCTGTTGGCTGCCGATTATTCCCAGATCGAACTGCGCATCATGGCGCATTTATCTGGCGATGAGGGACTATTGGGTGCTTTTGCTGAAAATCAGGACATCCACCGTGCGACGGCTTCAGAAGTATTCAGCGTTGCGTTGGAAGATGTCGACAGGGATCAGAGACGTAGCGCAAAAGCCATCAATTTTGGACTCATCTACGGCATGTCTGCCTTTGGGCTGGCCCGCCAACTGGGGATCGACCGGTCCGAAGCACAGTCGTACATCGAGCTTTATTTTGATCGCTACCCCGGGGTGAAAGCCTATATGGAGCAGATACGAACACAAGCACGGGAGCAGCAGTTTGTCGAAACTGTTTTCGGTCGCAAGCTGTACCTACCCGACATCAGTTCAAGCAATCACGCAAGACGTCAAGGTGCCGAACGAGCCGCCATCAATGCGCCGATGCAAGGCACGGCAGCAGATCTGATCAAGCTGGCGATGCTGGCCATCGATAGCTGGCTTACTGAACAGGCGCTCAAAACACGCATGATCATGCAGGTTCATGACGAACTCGTATTTGAGGTCCCGGATAGTGAACTCAAAGATGTTCCGGAGGCCATCGCTGCATTGATGAGCGGTGTTGCAGAACTCAGAGTGCCGCTCCGTGTAGACGTTGGCAGTGGCGCAAACTGGGCAGAAGCACACAGCTGACATCATTTTACGTGGATTCGGCAGTTTGGAGGAGCGCCATAATTTGTTGACGCGCTTCTTCGACACCTACGCCATGCGTAGCTGAGAACAGCTGTACTGTTACACCGCGTTCAGCTGCTAGCTTTTTACTGACTTCGCGCAGCGCAACTGTCATAGCGCCGCGCTTAAGTTTGTCACATTTTGTGAGCAGAACATGCACGGGCAGTTGCTGTGACTGACACCACGCCAACATCTGCTGATCCATCGTCGTTGTCCCCCGGCGAATATCGATTGGCAAGATCAGACCTCGGAGGGAAGAACGCTTTTCAAAATAATGCTGGACCGTTTTTGCCCAATGAATCTGCAGATCTCGAGGGACTTTGGCATATCCATAACCGGGCAAATCGACCAGTCGATAGTGGTTGTCTAGGGAAAAAAAATTGATCTGTTGGGTTCGCCCGGGTGTCTTGCTGGTCCGAGCCAGGCGATTTTGGCCCGTGATTGCATTCAGCGCACTGGACTTGCCCACATTCGATCTTCCGGCGAAAGCGACTTCGCTGCCGGTATCATCTGGCCAGTCTTTGGGATGGTGGGCAGACAATACATACGCTGCCCGCCTCAAGAGGTTCGAATCACTGGGCTTGGTTTTCACAAGGTATAATCCCGCGTTTAGTGCCTGTAGCGTCAGTTCGATCAAATCTGGATCGACTGGATCCCCAACCCCCAGGGCATCTTAGTTTGGGGACACTGTTGTGGGCATCGGGTCGAGCAATCAACAAGGAGCAGTTTAATGAAACGGCTGGTAATGATCACCATCTGGATCTCGTTGGCCATATTCACAGCGGGCACGATACAAGCGGATGGCGATCCAGCTGCGGGTCAAGCCAAGTCGCAAATCTGTGCAGCGTGTCATGGGCTGGATGGTAACAGTCTAATGCCACAGAACCCGGTTCTGGCCGGTCAGGTGCCGGGTTATATTGCACAGCAGTTGGCACAGTTCAAATCTGGCGTACGCAAGAATGCCATCATGGCCGGGATGACTCAACTACTCAGTGAACAGGACATGCAAGACCTGGACGCCTGGTTTTCCTCACAGACGGCACCGCCGAGAACGGTTTCGGCCGACGATCTGGAACTGGCCCATACTGGTGAAAAGCTTTACCGCGGTGGTGACAGCGAGATGTCAGTTCCAGCCTGTATGGGTTGTCATGGACCGGCAGGGTTTGGGATACCGCCAAACTATCCCAGGCTGACAGGTCAGTGGTCGACCTATTTGGAAGATCAGCTTTTGGCGTTCAAAGACGGTCAGCGGGCAAGTCCGATCATGGGCCCCATTGCATTTCGCCTGTCGGCCGAGCAGATCAAAACCTTGGCGGTGTATATGTCGGCCTTACAGTAGACCTGACCCGAGGCGCGGTGGTCGTGCTTCAACTAAGACGACCTCAGGGATTTAATTTCAAAATTAGTCGGTTACGGCCAAAGCCTGTCGGGGCAAGTCCAATGCGAAGAGTGATCTCACAATGACCAAAGGCAAACTCTGGGGCGGTCGTTTCGAGCATCGTACCGATTATTCGGTAGAGCAGTTTACCGCATCCGAACATTTCGACCGTCGACTTGCGAGATTCGATATCGCAGGATCTGTGGCCCATGCTCACATGCTCAGTGCCCAAGGCATATTGTCAGAGAAAGAGACAGAAGCCATAGTCGAAGGATTGACAACGATCGGCAAGGAAATCGACGAACAACAATTTCCTTGGTCAGCCAGCCTAGAGGATGTTCACATGAACATCGAGTCACGGCTGACTGAGTTGATCGGGGATGCCGGCAAGAAACTGCATACTGCCCGCTCGCGAAATGATCAGGTCGCAACAGACATGCGCCTTTTCGTACGTGATGCCATCGACGAACTGCAGGCTCGGATCACAGTACTTCAGCTGGCGCTGGTTGAGATCGCTGCTACACATGCTGACACGATCATGCCGGGGTTTACTCACCTGCAGCCGGCTCAGCCCGTGACTTGCGGTCATCATTTACTGGCGTGGGTAGAAATGCTGGAAAGAGATTGGCAGCGGCTGACAAGTTGTCGAGAGCGAACAAATGTTCTCCCCCTGGGCGCAGCTGCGTTGGCGGGGACGAGTTTTGCTATCGATCAGCAGATGACAGCGGACGAACTGGGGTTTACCACATTCATGCGCAATTCGTTGGATGCTGTGTCTGATCGGGATTTCGTTATCGAGTTCACGGCCGCGCTGGCGATAATGGCCACGCACTTTTCTCGTATTGCAGAAGACCTGGTGCTGTGGTCATCTGAGCGCTTCGGTTTTGTCGATCTCGGTGATGCATTTTGTACGGGCTCAAGCATCATGCCACAAAAAAAGAATCCAGATGTCGCGGAATTGCTACGCGGGAAAACCGGCCGCATGGTCGGGCACTTGGTTGCACTTCTTGTTTTGATGAAAGGCCAGCCACTGGCCTATAACCGCGATAATCAGGAAGATAAAGAACCCCTGTTCGACAGTGTTGATACCGCACTAGCCTCCGTCGATGTTCTGACTAAGATGGTGGGGCAGATGGTATTTGACAAGGACAAAATGTACGACGCTGCAGCCAAAGGATACACGACAGCAACAGATCTGGCAGATTATCTGGTTAGGAAGGGCGTGCCTTTTCGTGATGCCCATGATGCAGTGGGACGTTCAGTTGCAGCGGCAGACGCGAGCGGACTGGCTCTGACCGACCTGTCACTGGATACTTTGCAGAAGTTTTCGGAGAAGATCGATGCTGATGTATTTCAGGTGTTAACACTGGAAGGCTCCGTCGCGGCGCGCGATCATCCTGGTGGAACAGCACCGAACAGAGTGTGGTCTGCTGTTGCCGAAGCACGCACACGACTCGCACAACGGTAAATTGCGACCTGGATATTTCTAATACACCGATGATCCGGATTAAGATACTCAAGTCAGCCATCCCGGCCCTGATCGCATTCACACTGGCGCTAGCCGTGGTATCACTTTCGGCCTGCGGTCAGAAAGGGCCACTCTATTTGCCCGCCGAGCAATCCGATCAGGACAAAAAGAAAGAATCTGAAGGTGGCTGATCCGCAATGGATCATTTTCATTACTGTGAAGGGCAGTATTTTGCCGAAGGAGTGTCGTTAGCCCGCATCGCTTCGACAGTTGGAACGCCGTGTTATGTTTACTCCAGAGCGATTCTCGAACAGCGGTGGCGACTATTTGACGATGCCTTTGGCGACTATCCGCACAGAATTCACTATGCTGTAAAGGCCAACGGGAATCTGGCCATTCTCAAATTGCTGTGCCAGATGGGTTCTGGATTCGACATAGTTTCTGGCGGTGAGCTTGAGCGCGTGCTCAAGGCAGGCGGGCGACCTGACGATATGGTTTTTTCCGGTGTTGGTAAGCGCGAATCAGAAATCACTACAGCGCTAGAGGCCGGAATACACTGCATAAACGTCGAATCAGCTGCAGAACTCGATCGGGTCAATCGTATAGCTGGTACCCTGGGGGCCGTTGCGGACCTCGCGCTGCGGATTAATCCGGATGTCGATCCACACACCCATCCCTACATTGCAACCGGTCTGCGGGAAAACAAGTTCGGTATACCCATAGACGAGGTGCCTGATCTCGTCAGGCAGGCCCATGATGCAAACCATGTGAATATCATCGGACTGGCTTGCCATATTGGTTCACAACTTACCGAATTGTCACCGTTTGTCGCCGCGTTGGACCGCGTTCTGGAACTGGTTTTCAGTTTGCAGCAAGAGGGGCTGCAATTAAAACACCTAGATATTGGTGGTGGGTTGGGTATTCGTTATGGAGACGAGACACCACCGGAGCCGGACGCTTACGTCAAGGCCTTGCTCAATACACTATCCGCCAGACAGTGTAATTTACCACTCTTCATTGAACCTGGCCGGGCCATTGTTGGAAATGCCGGAGTACTATTGACGCGGGTCGAATATCTAAAATCTGCGCAAAGCCACCAATTCGCAGTCGTGGATGCGGCGATGAATGATTTGCTGCGGCCGGCGCTCTACGGTGCGCACCATAGGGTAATCGAAGTGTCGCCCGCCGACGTGGAACCTACGACATATGATGTTGTCGGCCCCATTTGTGAGACAGCGGATTTTCTCTCCAGGAGTCAGCGATTATCGATAAGTCCGGGAGATCTGCTCGTGGTTCAGTCGGTCGGTGCCTACGGGTCGGCGATGAGTTCCAACTACAACTCCAGACCTCGATCTGCAGAGGTGATCGTGGAGGGCGACAAATTCCATGTGGTTCGTCGACATGAAACGCTCAGCCAGTTATACCAGAATGAAAGCACTCTTCCCGACTGACCGACAAGTCCGGTTACTATTTTTCCCGTTAAGTACTTATTTCACACTGTTATGGACCTGATTTCTAATCAACATGCTGAAAGTCGTTTTGTGGCAGCAGTTCTGGTGGTCTGCAGTGTAGTCAGTGTACTGTTGTCGTTGTGGTGTATTCATATCGATCATGTGATCAACAATGACGGGATTGAATATATTCGCGCGGCAGGACGTCTGGCTGATTCTGATTGGGCGGGTGCCATAGCGGTCTACAGGTGGCCTTTCTATCCCTTGTTGATGTTGGTGGTCAGCAAAATTGCAGGCGTCAGCTACCTGGTGTCCGGGCACATTCTGAATACGCTGTTTTTCACCGGGGCGGTAGTGCTGTTTGTTCTGACCGTTCGGGTGTTCGGTGGTGACTCAAAAAGACTGACTGTTCTGGCTGCTTTTGTTGCCTTGACTCACCCGGCATTTAACGAATACCGGGCGTTCATCATTCGTGACGCCGGATACTTGGTGTGTTTTCTAGGGGCACTCTATTTGCTGGGTCGCTATCGAATGTTCGGTGATGTTTACAACGGGCTGGGGGCTATCCTGGCTCTTTTAGTAGCCACCCTGTTTCGTATTGAAGGGCTCATTTTTCTGCTCTGTTCGCCGATTCTATTTAGCGTTCTCAGACCTAAGCCCTTAGGACTACGCTGGTCTGTTCTGATGGTAATGGTGGTTGCAGGAGCCGCCCTACTGCTGGTGGTTGCTTGGTGGCTCCTAATACCGAATGTCTCGGTGAACCATCTGTCGGTTCTGGATCAGCCGTTACAGGTCCTGACAACGGCGTGGCATCAGATTTCAGAAAGTATTGGGCAGAAGCTTACTATTTTGAGAACAGAATTTCTTGGCCAATATTCGTCAAAATTCGACGTTTATTTACTATTTGGTTTTCGGGTCTTCATGATTGTTGTAACGGCGACGCTCTCGCAACTGACCGTACCTTGGGGAATATTGTTTGTCTATGGAGCAATTGGTAGGCATTTATTCTGGGATTCAGGCCTCGATCGCTTGTGGTTGAGCGTGATTGCCATGCATTTGTTCATTCTTGCAATTTTTGCGTCTATTATGCTTTTTCTGGCACCGCGGTACCCGCTGGCGTTGTGTATGACCGTGCTGTTGATAGCACCTTTTGTACTTGAAAAACTTTTTTTCCCCCTGAACTGGCGCGAACTTTCGATCGTGAGACGCTCTGCCGTCATTCTGTTGCTGTTGTGGGGCGTGGGCGAGTCGATCAGCGGACTCGACAATGCGACCCGAGCCGAGTCAGTAAAAGCATCAGGCGTTTGGCTCGCCCAACACGCGGTTGAAACCGGTTCTTTGGTGACCAATGACCGCCTTATTGCGTTCTACAGTAACCGGTATCTGGACCCCGACTTGATCATCAGTGATTACCGATTGATCCTATGGGGTTTGGCTAACGAGCGCTGGCCGCGCACAAAGTTTATTGCGCTACGGTTTCAGCGTGGGCAGGAAAAGTCTAAAGAACAACTGGAGGAGTCTAGAGAACAACTGAAGGCACTTGGTGCAACGCTTGTGGAAAATTTTTCGCAGCCAAGTGGTGATACCGTCATCGTTTATCGTCTGCCTTAGATTGCAACCCCTTCTTTTCAGGATTTCCAAACCTCGCAGAAACCGGTCAGGTACATTCTAGACGGTGCACTGACTCGGTCCGTTGGCAACCGGCGATTGTTAGCTCAGCCAACGGCAGGATTTTCAAAGTCTGTTTGTCGCGTTTTAACGGGCGGAGAGTGTCGTTTTGCGACCGCGGGCACGATTCGTTCGACCGATTGGTTATGAGTCGATAGCCCACGTTGGTCTATGTTGTCAGGGCTTTCTGACTTTTTGTGCGCCGTTGGCTTTGCGGTGGCGGTCTGTTTTGGAGAGCCTGACGTTTGGGCTACAGAGACGTTTCCTTTATCTTGTTTCGGCGGGCGCTTGGCTCCTGGCCTTTGTCCTTTGCGCTGAGTTGCAGCGTTGCGTGGCGCGCATATGATGGCATCTGAAATTTCCCGCTTGGTTAGTGGGTGGCCAATAAAGGACTCAATATCCATCAACGAGAACGCATGGTCTTCACAGGCAAAAGAGATCGCATGGCCGCTGGCGCCGGCCCGGGCCGTACGACCCGTACGATGGACGTAATCTTCCGGATCTTGAGGTAGATCATAATTAAATACATGACTCACGCTGGGAATATGCAGGCCCCGTGCGGCCACATCTGTAGCAACCAGGATCTGTTGCCGCCCTTCAGTAAAATCCTTGAGCAGTTTCTCTCGTTTATGTTGAGGGACATCACCGGAAAGCACACCGGCGGAATAGTCTTCGCGCTTTAGGCTTTGTCCTAAACGATCACAGGTCACCCGCGTATTGGCGAAGATCAGTACCCGATCACCAGGTGTTTGTTTCAGAAGTCCCAGTAACAAGGCCAGTTTTTCACTATTAGCCGGGTAATACACGTCCTCGAGAAGCCGATCGGCAACCGGTGTACTGGATTCGATTTTCACTTCTGCGGGGTTGTTCATATGCTCATAGGCAAGCTCGTTTACGCGTAGGGAGAGCGTCGCAGAAAACAGCATATTTAGGCGATCGGTTGGTGCTGGCATCCGTCTAAGCACGAAGCGGATGTCACGGATGAAGCCAAGATCAAACATCCGGTCAGCTTCATCCAGCACGACCACCTGTACACCTTTAAGGTCAAAGATACCCTGCTTGAAATAGTCGATAAGCCGGCCAGGCGTGCCAATAAGAATGTCCACACCCTCACTGAGATCCTCACGCTGTTTGTGATATCCCGTACCACCATAGACCAGACCGAGTCTTAAATCGGTGTGCTTGCCGAGCGTTTCGGCATCGCGGTAAATCTGTATCGCGAGTTCACGGGTTGGTGCAAGAATGACGGCCCGCACGCTGGTGGGGCGATGGTCTGTCGAAGGCGGAAGTGTCAGCAGTCGGTTGAAGGTCGCGAGCAGAAAAGCAGCCGTTTTTCCAGTGCCTGTTTGAGCTTGTCCAGCTACGTCGTGCCCTTCGAGCAGTAGTGGTAATGCTTGAGCCTGAATTCGGGTACAGTGGCTAAAACCGGCGTCCTTGAGGCCTTGGACCAGTGGTGTCGGAAGGTCAAATTCCTCGAATGTTTTGTCCGTCAGATATGTAGTTTCGTCCATATTGCTGAATTGAGAGCCTGTTGGGGCTGTGTGGGCGATCGGTTAGAATCGCAGGCCAACCGATTTGATTTGTTGTTATGTTGTCGTTGAATTGGCCATCGTAGAGCCCGATCGGGGCTTTGTGCACGTTGCAGTGCGACAACTGTATTGATCGGGCGTTGCGGTGCGAGTTTGAATCGCGACAAATTGCGTCTTGCTTATGTGGGTGGAGTTCTGGTAAAAAGCACTTTCCGGAATGACATGTGGCTCGCGCGAGTGATTGCCGTTTGTTTTCCCGAGAGGGTGAAGGCGGGAAGTATAACACAGCGCCCAATACCGCTTTACCTGGTTCGGTTTGTTTTCTTTTAAGATCTTTAACGGAGTAGAGGCTTTACCTATATGTCAGACACAATCGTACACGTGAGCGATGATTCTTTTGAACAAGATGTGTTGTCTTCTGATAAACCTGTGTTGGTTGACTACTGGGCCGAATGGTGTGGACCATGTAAGTCCATTGCACCGGTTCTAGAAGAAATTGCAGACGAGTACCAAGAAAAGATGACTGTTGCTAAAATAAACGTAGATGACAATCCGTCAACACCACCCAAGTACGGGATCCGTGGTATACCGACACTGATGCTGTTTAAAAACGGCGCCGTCGAAGCGACCAAAGTTGGTGCCGTATCTAAAGCCCAGTTAAGCGCATTTATCGACGAGAACCTTTAGACCCAGTGAGCGCACCGCCAGTGCAGAATCCCGTCCGAGTGGACTTAAGGACACTGGAGGTGGTAAATTGAACCCAACAGGCCCGACGCTAACCCTGCTTACCTTTACACCACCTTCCAACTGAATTTCCGCGATACCGCCGGCGAATACTGAGCCGGAGACCGTCCAGTCGGGACGGTATAGCTAGAACTTATGCCAATCTGGCACACCTTGAGATCAACTTATGTCTTTAAGCCTAACCGAACTGAAAGAGAAAACACCGACCGAATTGGCTGAAGTTGCCCGGTCTCTCAAACTGGATCATGTGAGTCGCCTGCGCAAGCAGGATCAGATTTTTGCGATCCTGAAATCTCAAGCCAAGCGCGGTGAAAAAATTAAGGGTGAAGGAGTGGTTGAGATACTGCAGGACGGGTTTGGATTTCTACGTTCTGCCAGCAGTTCATACCTGGCGGGACCGGATGATATCTATGTTTCACCAAGTCAGATTCGGCGCTTCAGTCTGCGTACTGGCGACACAATCAGCGGATTGATCAGGCCGCCAAAAGACTCAGAGCGCTACTTCGCACTGCTCAAGGTTGAGACCATTAATTTTCAGCCCCCCGAAGAAGCAAGAAACAAAATACTGTTTGAGAACCTGACGCCTCTACACCCGGATGAGCGAATGCGTCTGGAACAGGAAAACGGTTCGTCGGAGGACCTCATAGCCCGCGTTATTGACCTGGTATCACCCATCGGTAAAGGGCAGCGAGGGCTGTTAGTTTCAGCACCCAAGACGGGCAAGACCGTCATGTTGCAACAGATTGCGCACTCCATCACAGCGTCGCAGCCGGACTGTGTGCTGATGGTGTTACTGATTGATGAGCGTCCTGAAGAAGTAACAGAGATGACGCGTACCGTTCGAGGAGAAGTTGTTTCTTCGACCTTTGATGAACCCGCATCCCGCCATGTGCAAGTCGCTGAGATGGTCATCGAAAAAGCTAAGAGATTGGTAGAACACAAAAAGGATGTCGTGATCCTTCTTGATTCGATCACCAGGCTAGCCCGCGCCTATAACACGGTGCAGCCGGCATCGGGCAAAGTACTTACCGGGGGCGTTGATGCTAATGCATTACAGAAACCCAAACGCTTTTTTGGCGCGGCGCGCAATGTCGAAGAGGGCGGTAGCCTCACAATCATCGCGACTGCACTGATAGATACCGGGTCCAAAATGGATGATGTTATTTACGAGGAATTCAAGGGGACCGGTAATATGGAGATACATCTTGACCGGCGGATCGCTGAAAAACGTGTGTATCCAGCTATCGTCATCAGCCGATCCGGAACACGGCGGGAAGAGCTGCTGACCGATCCCACAGAATTACAGAAAATCTGGTTGCTGCTGAAGCTACTCCACCCCATGGATGATCTGGAAGCTGTGGAATTTCTACTGGATAAATTGCGTGCAACCAAGAACAACGCGGAATTCTTTAAATCCATGAATCGATAAGCCGGCTTGCCGGTGACGGACGATTCGCATATCATCGCGCGTCCCAGACCTGCTGGAACTAAAGACAGTACACACCAGAGAACCGTGACATGAAGGCCGATATTCACCCCGCCTACGAGGCGATTAAAGTCAGTTGCCAGTGTGGCAACTCGTTTGAAACCCGCTCAACCCTGGGGCGGGACCTGCACGTTGAAATCTGTTCCGCGTGCCATCCATTTTATACAGGCCAACAAAAAATAATTGACACAGCTGGCCGGGTAGGCAAGTTTCAGAAAAAGTACGGCCGCAAAGACTGACTATCCAAGGTATTTTGTACAGCACCATAACCCCAGACTAAAGGGTGGTCGGCGCTTTTCCACGGAATACGGTAGGAGCAACAACTGCTGCTCTTTCGATATTTTTTGTTCTTTTCGCAACCTGCACTGAAGTTGGGGCAGACCTCAGGTATGAAGCTGTTCGTGATGTAATTGACGGAGATACTGTCGTTCTCCAAAGTGGAGAAAGAGTACGTCTCGCCGGAATCAATACGCCGGAAGTGAGGCGTGGGGAACAACTTCCCGAGCCTCTTGCCAAGGAAGCATCGAGCACATTGCTTGATCTGATTGGTGGTCAATTGGTCGGACTTGAAGAAGCTGAAGATCCGCTTGATCACTATGGCCGTACCCTGGCCTATCTTTACAACAGTGCTGGTCAGAGTCTTCAACGACAATTGCTCCTGAAGGGGCTCGCCAGTGTTGTCGCCATATCGCCCAACTTGCGCCATTTGGATGAATATATTTCAGCTGAGACAACAGCCCGGGCGAATAACCAGGGAATGTGGACAATCGACTACTACCGTGCCAGTTCGGTTTCGATGATCGAACCTACAGCTGGCTATACTTTTGTCTATGGTCGAGTTCAGCGCGTGGAGCTCACCGAAAGGTGGTTTGTGTTCGCTCTTGCAAAAAATTTTGTTGTGCTGATACCGCGGCAGGAGTGGAGCCGGCACTTTGATTACAAACCCTGCAGCCTAGACCGGGCAAGGATAGCAGTTCGGGGCTGGGTCTCGATGGCGGGCAAACGCTATCGACTGATAATCAACCATCCTTTCATGCTTGAACGTTGTGGTTACGAACCGATACGATTGTGCCCAAGCAGCCAGGCTCGATCCGTATTATCCAGCCAGGGACAGGATGCGTGTGTATGATTTCCGAGTGTTACCGTTGTGCCGATTGGCGCCGACTCACGTGTCGTACATGAACCTCGGAGTGCTTATGCCAAAACTGCTACTGCTCGTATCACTAACGATCGTCGTTCTGGTCGGGTTAGTTGCCGGACTGTGGATCCAACATCAGGACCGAGAAGTCACAAACCCTTTCGCCACGGTCGGCGGTGACTTTACGCTGGTCTCAAAGGATGGTGAGGTTTCACTGTCCGATTTCAACGGCAAGGTGGTCCTGTTGTTTTTTGGCTATACATTCTGTCCGGATGTTTGCCCGACCGAGCTCGCAAATATGCGGGGTGCTTTCAACGATCTTTCCAGCTCTGAGATTGAACAGGTGGTAGGGATTTTTGTCAGCGTGGACACGAATCGGGATACACCGGAAAAGGTCAGCGCTTACGCGTCATTTTTTCACGACAGAATTATTGGCCTAACCGGCACTCGGGAACAGATCTCAGAAGTAGCAAAACTCTATTTTGTGGCTTACCAGGAAGTTGAAGCCAAGGGCTCGGCTACGGGTTACACCGTGGATCATACAGCCACAACCTATCTGATTGGACAAGATGGCAAGGTCCAGAAATTGCTGCGGGGACCCACAAGCCAGGAAATAGTTCAGGAACTGCGCAATCAGTTGGCCAGTTGAGCTTCATTCTGACCGGGGCAGTGGGCAAATGAAACTAGTAGATTGTGTGTCCGAAGTAGAGCAGCAGCTCCAGCACGCGAAGCTTTATTTTGGGCATGGTACAGACAACGCTCGTGATGAAGCAGCCTGGCTTGTGATGGCAGCATCAGGCATTAATGTCGGTACATTTGATGGGGACTGGACACAGGAACTATCAGTACAGCAGTTAGCGGAAACTGAAAAACTGGTCTTGAAAAGGATCCACAGCGGACAACCATTGGCCTATATTCTTAACAGCGCCTGGTTCGCAGAGACCGAGTTCTACATCGACGAGCGCGCGATAGTCCCGCGTTCTCACATTGGTGAGTGGATACCGGAGTGTTTTGAACCTTGGCTTGATCCAACTGGTGTGCAAGATGTGCTCGACTTGTGTACCGGGGGTGGTTGTATCGCTGTCGCACTTGCTCTAGTTCTGAACCAGGCTAGATTTGATGCCGTGGATATTTCCACGGACGCATTGGCAGTGGCGGCTATAAATGCCCGTCGCCACGCGGTGAGTGATCGAATCCGGCTGATCCAATCCGATCTGTTTACAGCATTGCCTGATCATCGGTACGACTTGATTCTGTGTAATCCTCCGTATGTTGCAGACCAACTGATGGATGAACTACCGCTTGAATATAGTCATGAGCCTGAAATCGCATTCAGTGGCGGTTCAGATGGGCTTACGATAATTCGGCAGGTTTTGGCAGAATCGCGGGCACACCTTACTCAGCGGGGATTGTTGGTCGTTGAAGCTGGTAGCGCGGCGCTGTCTGTCGAAAGTGCGTGGCCTACGGTACCGTTTACCTGGCTTATGTCAGCTAATGGCGAATCAGTGGTGTTTGTGTTGTCAGCTGATGAACTAGATGCTTTTGGGCAGCGTTTTGTATAGACACTCAGATAGTCGATCGTCAGATCTCGATCATTTCAAAGTCGATCTTGGTCGCATCACAATCGGGGCACTGCCACGAATCAGGGATATCTTTCCAGCGCGTACCTGGATCAAGTCCGTCTTCTGGCAGACCCTCAGCTTCATCGTAAATGAAGCCGCAGATGACACACATCCACGTCTTATAGTCCATACTGGTTTCTTGTCTTAGGGCTCAAAGCACGGCATTCTAACCGAAAGCTTTCCACTCAACCCACTCAAGTTAGGTGCAATTGTTTCTAACACAATCAAAGTCTTCAACACCGGAGTATCAAAATGAAAGACGCCAATCAAAGGTTGTTTAACGCAGCGAAGAAAGTCATACCGGGCGGTGTGAATTCACCTGTTCGTGCTTACAAAGCTGTGGGGGGCACACCCGTTTTTATCGACCATGCACACGGTGCCTATATTTATGATACGGATGGGAAAGAATACATCGATTACGTGTGTTCCTGGGGACCGATGATTCTGGGTCACGCCGATCCATTGGTGGTGGCTGCTGTACAGGCGGCGGCAGGGCAAGGCTTGAGTTTTGGTGCACCGACCACTATGGAAACTAAGCTGGCGGAACTGATTTGCTCGGCTGTGGCATCTATCGAACAGGTGCGAATGGTCAATTCAGGTACGGAAGCAACGATGAGTGCTATCCGATTGGCACGTGGTTTTACCGGCAGAGACAAAATAATCAAGTTTGAAGGTTGCTACCATGGGCACGCCGACGGTTTGCTGGTCAAAGCCGGGTCAGGCGCCCTTACACTTGGTGTGCCAACCTCTCCGGGTGTGCCTGCAGCCATGGCTGAGCATACGCTGACCCTGGAATTTAATAACCTTGAGCAGGTGACAACGGTGTTCGACGAGGTGGGGGAACAGTTGGCCGCGGTGATTGTTGAGCCTGTTGCCGGGAATATGAATTGCGTGCCGCCTAAATCTGGGTTTCTTGGAGGACTCAGAAATTTGTGCGATCAATACAACACTGTGCTCATATTTGACGAGGTTATGACTGGATTCAGGGTCGCTGCTGCAGGCGCTCAGACCCTGTACAGCGTGACTCCTGATTTGACTACACTGGGCAAGGTGGTTGGGGGTGGATTACCGGTTGGAGCTTTCGGTGGGCGCGCCGAAATCATGGCCCACCTGGCACCACAGGGAGCGGTATACCAGGCTGGAACCCTTTCCGGGAATCCGTTGGCAATGGCTGCGGGAATAGCTACTGTGCAACAGGTACTTGAAGTGGGTTTTTATGAACGCCTCGGGGAGCGTCTCGACAGACTTATTGAAGGTCTGCGCAGTGTCGCCTCAGACACAGACATCCCATTAACCACCAACCATGTGGGTACTATGTTCGGGTTGTTCTTTACCGAAGCAGATACGGTGAGCAGTTTCGCTGATGTCATGGCGTGCGACACTGTTCGATTTGGTCGCTTTTTTCATGGCATGCTTGAAGAGGGTATCTACCTGGCCCCTTCGGCATTTGAAGCTGGCTTTATTTCATCAGCTCATGGGAATTCAGAGATTGATAGAACGCTAGAATCTGCGCGTCAGGTACTGAAAACACTCAATTGAAATAGTTCAAGCGCAATGCATACTGCATTGGTAACTCTCGATAGATCCGTGCACTGTTAAGCAGAATAAAGGTGATGTCGGTAACTATTCAGTGTCGAGTACGAAAATCAATAACATAATGACCAGCAAGTACAGCGATGTGCTCAGTGCAAACTTGGCGCCACTTCGGTTGTCATCGTTAAGAGATTTTGATGAACCTGACCCGCATTACCACAGTGCCTAGGGTAGCAAAAGGTTGCGCAAATGTAATTACCGTCAGCAGAGGTGAGAACAAAAGGATCTGACTGGCGTCATGGCGCTCGGTTAGCGTCAGGATGACAATAACATAGACAGCAATCGCCAACGCCAGTCCGCTGATCACAAACAGGCTCGGTAAGCTTCAACCGGTAACTCTTTTCATACGGACAGAACCGACCGTTACCGTGCTTTCGCACGGCATAAGAAACCAGATCGCGACGGGGAACAGCCGGCCGACCAGAATGGTCGGCGGACAACTGGTCAGTCCGCTGGTGCTACGTCTTCAGCGGCTGGGCCCTTATCCCGGGTAGTAAGGCTGAATTCAACCCGTTGACCTTCAGTCAACGTCTTGAAACCTTCACCCCGGATCTCGCGGTAGTGAACGAAAACATCGTCTCCGTTTTCCTGCGCTATGAAACCATAGCCCTTGCGCTCGTTAAACCACTTCACTGTACCTAAATGTCGTTCCGACATAACTCCTCCAAACAGGGTTACTTCAATACCAGAAAGCAAACAATATGGTGCTTCCCTGGCGCCCATTGTAACGGTGTTGCCTCTGAACGCAAACATTTATTACCCATCTTTATGATAGCGATTTCGCAATGTCCTCAGCGATTCTCCATCTTTTTTGTTGTACCAATCTTCAATCAGCCTAAACGAAATGGAAATATCTGTGGGCAGCTGAAATCGCCCTGTTGCCAATCCTTCGCTGATTTGTTTGCGACTCAGCCAGCAGGCGTCTTCAAGTTCTTTATCATTTAAGGAAATCGAACGACTAGCAGCCTGAGCATGGTATCCGAGCATCAGCGTACCTGGGAACGGCCACGGTTGCGATGAATGATAACTTGCACTTTCAACCTGTATTCCCGTTTCCTCAGCGACCTCCCTGATGACAGCTTGTTCTGCACTTTCACCTGGTTCTACGAATCCAGCAATGGTGGAATAGCGTTTCTCCGGCCATTCACTTTTGCGACCGAAAAGTGCTTCATCGCCGTGTTCAACAAGTACGATAATCGCCGGATCGGTTCGCGGATAGTGTTCACGGGTACACTGTGGTGCAGTGCATTGGAGCATATGTCCACCGGAACGAGCTACCGTTCGGGCACCACACGAACCGCAAAAACTCTGAGTCTTCCTCCAATTGAGGATAGCTCGGGCATAACTCAAAAGTGCAGCATGGCGCTCGTCCAGTAATGCAGCACAAGACCGGAGGTCGACGAATTCCCCGTGATTAGAGGAATTCTCCTCGACTATGGTTGCAAAATAATGCTGATCAAATTCGCGCCCCAGGTAAACATAGTCAACAAGCACGCCAAAGGTTTTTTCGAATTCGATCAAGGACAGCAAAGCTGCCCGGTAGCCGGATGCTTCCCGCCGGACAAACACATTTGTGCCTGAGACCGGTAAGAAACGACTGGATTCACTGTTGATCAGACACGCCAGTGTTGTTTCGGTACTGCGCTGCTCCGGGGCACGGTCAGTGGTCTGACTTGAGAACAGATTGAGTGAACTGAGTTGTAGGTGGTTCATGGTTGGCGAATTCTCGAGGGCAACGTGATTCATACATGAGTAAAGTTAAGCCTGTCTAAGGGTACTACAGGCTGCAACGTTTAAGTCGTTGGTGTCCTGCGGTTAGAATGCCTGTACGCAGAGTTCCGGCACTCTCGCGATGTGTGACCTGAACACTGTCGACCAACATTACCGCCCAAGATCCTAGAATCATTATGCGCCAGGAACTTCGCGACCTGCTGAAAATCTCCGTTTCAGCTCTGATCGAGGAAGGTGTGATCTCTGTAGATGTTCCAGCCGACGTTCACATCGAACGAACGCGACAGCGAGATCACGGCGATTTTGCTTGCAACATTGCGATGATATTGGCTAAGTCCGCCAGAATGAAACCACGCGATCTGGCCAGTTTGCTGCTCTCCCGTTTGCCACAGAACACATTGATCGACAGAACGGAGGTGGCTGGACCGGGTTTCATCAATATCTTTCTGACCCATGATGCGTTCTACAAACTGATCCCCGCGGTCCGAAAAGCCGGGGATAACTTCGGTTGTTGCGCCGCTGGAGAGCAAAAACGCATTCTGGTGGAGTTCGTGTCCGCCAACCCGACTGGCCCACTCCATGTGGGACATGGCCGCGGTGCCGCCTATGGCGATGCACTGGTCCGAGTTCTCAGAGCAGCCGGATACGACGCCGCGAGTGAGTACTACATCAATGATGCCGGGCGCCAGATGGATATTCTGGCGGTCAGTGTGTTTTTACGTTACCTGGAACTGTGTGGCGAAGAATTCGAATTTCCTGATAACGCCTACCAGGGGGACTACGTTTTCGATATTGCGGCGAGTTTGCATCGCGACCAGGGGGAGGATTTGCGACAACCGTTAGACGCAATCACTGGCTCTTTGCCGGCAGACGGTGACCAATTGCTCGATACGCTAATTTTGCGTGCAAAGACGTTGCTCGGTAAGGAACGGTTTACTCAAATACACGACTTGGCCGGAGATACACTGGTCGATGACATCCGTAAAGACCTCTCACAGTTTAGAGTAACTTTCGATCACTGGTTCTCGGAAAACACCCTGGTCACAGGAAATGCAGTTGCACGGGCCGTGGAGAAGTTGACCGGAAACGGTCTGATGTATGAAAAAGACGGTGCATTGTGGCTGCGTACGACTGACTACGGTGATGAAAAGGATCGCGTTGTAATCCGGGCTAATGGAAACCACACCTATTTTGCAACTGATATTGCCTATCACCTAGACAAGTTTGAGCGTGGTTTTGATCATGCCATCAATATCTGGGGTGCGGATCATCATGGCTATATCAAGCGGGTCAAGGCTTCGATCGCAGGATTAGGCCGAGAGCCGGATGCGCTCACAGTATTACTGGTGCAATTCGCTGTACTGTACCGGAACGGTGAAAAGGTCTCTATGTCAACACGCAGTGGCCAGTTTATAACGCTGCGGGAATTACGGCAGGAAGTCGGTACCGATGCAGCCCGCTTTTTTTATGCCCTGCGTAAACCCGAACAGCATATGGACTTCGACTTGGATCTGGCCAAGTCCCAGTCCAGTGACAACCCGGTGTACTATGTTCAGTATGCCCATGCGCGGATCTGCAGCGTTTTCAAGCAGCTGCTCGAAAAAGACATAGCTGTAGACCTTGATAATTCTGACTTTGGTTTGTTGACAGAAGAGCGCGAACTGGATCTGTTGCGTGAACTGTCACGCTATCCAGAAATTGTCGAAACGGCTGCGCGCAGCTACGAACCTCACCTCGTCGCCTATTACGTTCGCGATCTCGCCAACGAGTTCCACACCTATTACAACGCACATCCATTTATAGCTACCGATGCACCTCTCCGAAACGCCAGATTGTCGCTGATTGATGCCACCCGAGTCGTATTGGCCAACGCGCTCACTCTGCTCGGTGTTTCAGCACCGAGCAGTATGTGATCAGATGTTCCCCTGGCGACGAAGAAACGTAAGATTACGACCAGGCCGAATAGTGTCGGCGACGTTCACACTGGCCGTGGGCCTGGTGGTTGGTTGGGGGGGGACCATCATGTACAACGGAATGAAAAGCGACGATCCAGACGGAATGGGTGCTGGGCTAAAACAGTTATTTACAGATTCGCAGGAAAGTGAGGTTGCCAATGTGCTCAGCAAGAGAGCTACATCAACCGATCCCGTTCGGGCCAGCTTTGAATTTTACACGGTGCTGCCTGATGTCGAACGAGTGGTGTCTATCGAAGAGACCACACCGCAAACACAACCCAGCCAAGAGACTGTCAAACAATCAGTTAAGAACCAGGATAGCAATGGTTATTACATGCTCCAGGTGGGTTCTTACAGCAAACAGTCGATGGCGGAAAAAATGAAGGCGAATCTGGCAATTACTGGCTTTGAGCCAGCGATACAGAGAGTCAGTATTCAAGGTCAAGGACAGTTGTTTCGTGTTCAAGTCGGCCCGTTTGCGACCATGGGACAGTTGGGAAAAGCAAACCGTAAACTCGAGCAGATGGGATTTAAGACCTTGTGGCTGAAAGTCTCAAAACGACCCTGAGCACACAGAAATGAAATACATGTACAGAACCGATGCCGGTCAGGATGACCTGAGTGGGATCATTGTCTTAATTGGCGGGTATTTTTTCGTTCTTTGTTTAGTGTGCCAGGAGATAACAACATGGAAATAAACAGAACTGGGGGTCAATTATTGATTGAGTCCCTGCAGCAACAGGGCACAGATCATATTTTCTGTGTACCAGGAGAAAGTTTTCTATCGGCACTCGATGGTTTGCATGGTATGGAATCGATTCGCACCATCATCTGTAGACAAGAAGGTGGTGCGGCGATGATGGCCGATGCCTACGGCAAGCTCACCCACCGCCCCGGGGTGTGTTTTGTCAGCCGTGGGCCCGGGGCGAGCAACGCGGCATCAGGTATTCATATCGCCTCCCAGGACTCGACACCTCTGGTGATGTTCGTTGGTCAGATTGAGCGTAGTACGACCGGGCGTGAAGCATTTCAGGAAATTGATTACAGAGCAATGTTTGGATATGCCGCCAAGCGGGTAGAGCAGATTGAAGATGTGGATCGGATTCCAGAAGTCGTCAGCCGTGCTTTTCATACAGCTGTTAACGGCCGTGCAGGACCAGTCGTGGTCGCCTTGCCGGAAGACATGCTGCGGGATACAACGACCGCTGCGCCTGTTGCATTGTTTCGGCGCGTGGAACCGGCGCCGGGCGCAGCAGCTGTTGCGGATTTCGAAGAAAGACTTAAAGCTGCCCGAAAGCCGATAATGATCGTCGGCGGGCGGGGCTGGAGACCAGACACGAAAGAGAAAATTCAGCAGTTCTCAGAAGACTGGGATTTGCGAGTTGTGGCTGGGTTTCGTTTTCAGGATTGTGTCGACAATGATCATGATCATTACATCGGCGAACTGGGCCTTGGCACCAATCCTGTGCTGACCGACGCGATACAGGCTGCTGATCTGCTGATCGTGCTGGGTGTTCGTCTTGGTGAGTTGACAACAGCAGGGTACACGTTGATCGATATCCCCGTTCCGCGACAGCAGCTGGTGCATATTTATCCAGGAATGGAAGAGCTTGGCAGTGTCTATTACCCAACGCTCGCGATCAATGCATCGGTAAACCAGTTTGCTGATGTATTGCCGGACTTGGGAGGACGACCCGCAGATCCGCCATGGTCGGCACTTCGCAAGCAAGGTCGTCAAGCCTATCTGGCCTGGACAAAACCGGTTTTTTCGCCGGGGCGGGTCAACCTGTCGGAAGTGATCTGTTCGCTCAACGATGTCCTGCCAGACAATGCCATTATTGCCAATGGTGCTGGAAACTACACCGCCTGGGTTCACCGCTTCTACCGCTATCGAACGCTAGGCAGTCAGTTGGCACCTACCGCAGGTTCCATGGGATATGGCCTGCCGGCAGCAGTGGCCGCTAAACTGGTTCAACCGCACCGGCCAGCAATCGTATTCGCCGGCGACGGCTGTTTTATGATGACCGGCCAGGAGCTTGCAACCGCTGTGCAGTACCAGCTTTCTGTGGTGATTGTCGTTGTTAACAACGGGATGTTCGGTACGATTCGAATGCATCAGGAACGACGGTTCCCCGGCCGAGTCATCGGCTCGGACCTTGTTAACCCTGATTTTTGTGCGCTGGCCCAGGCCTACGGTGCTCATGCAGAACGGGTTGAGGAAACCGCAGCATTTCTACCGACCCTGCGGCGTGCGCTCGACATATCAGGTCCCGCGCTGATAGAACTGATTGTCGATCCTGAAGCAATCACACCCACTCGAACATTATCGGATCTAAAAGCCGGCGGATAATCGAAACGGTCTAGGTGAGCACCAAGCGTAGCTTCTCGATCACTGTGTCGAGCTGCGCTTCAGTGATGACCAGCGGCGGTAGCAGCCGGATCACGGTTGGTCCGGCTGGCAGCGCCAGTATGCCCTGGTTCAGCAAGGCCTGCAGATAGGGGGTGGCCTTTTCCTTGAGCTCAATACCGATCATCAGGCCGATCTGGCGTACGTCTCTGACCCGCTCTGGCAGGTGAGCGTTAAACTGACTGGCAAAATAATCACCCCGTACCCTGGCTTGTTCTGCCAGTTGCTGGGTCTGCATGAATTCAATGGCCGCGAGTGCTGCAGCGCAGGCCAAGGGGTTACCGCCGAAAGTTGACCCATGAGTGCCTATGCCGGGATCGATACGCGCAGAGCACACGACGGCACCCATGGGGACGCCACCAGCAATCCCTTTGGCTAGGCACAGCATGTCCGGCGAAAGGTCGTGATGCTGGCAGGCAAAGAAAGCACCAGTACGACAGAAGCCGGTCTGCACTTCGTCAATAATAAGAAGCGCTCCACGGGCATCGCATAACTGACGAGCACCTGCCAGGTAATCTGCGTTGGCTGGACGGACACCGCCTTCACCCTGAACAGGTTCCAAAATTACAGCCGCGGTATTGTCATCGATGGCTGCGTCTAACTTATCGATATTGTTCAGGGGAACAAAGCTGCAGTTCGGCAGCAGTGGTTCAAACGCGTCACGGTATTTAAAAGTTGCACTGAGTGCACCCAACGTACGACCGTGAAAACCGCGCATCGCGGTTACCAACCCGTTGCGCCCGGTCGTTTTTCGTGCAAACTTGATCGCCGCTTCAGTGCTTTCAGTGCCAGAGTTGCAGAGAAACACGCGCTCCAGACCGGGCGGTGTGACCTCGACCAGTTTTTTCATCAACCGCCCGCGCGTGTCATTAAAAAATATACCCGGGCAGGTAATCAGACTTTCTGCCTGGTGCGCAAGAGCAGCCGCTACCGCTGGATTGGCGTGACCAATGTTGGCAACGCCTACACCAGCGGCGCAGTCCAGATACTCAGTTCCCTGATCATCCCATAACAATGCACCTTCCCCCCGAACGATGGTCACACCCCGGCGGGGATAGATCGGCAAAGCGTAGCGTTCTTCGAGATCTTTACCGTTCATCGAATAATCGTTCCACGGCCAGACAGTGCATCCCGAACGGGATGTTCTACTCGGCCGTCTGCGATGACAACCTCTGCTGCACCAGTGGTGAAGAGGGTGCGTAAAGCCAGCATTTTACGTTTCATGCGGCCTTCTACCTGCTGTTCGCGCTGCACCAGCTCTGCTTGAGTCATCTGGGGTACCACACTCGTCGGATCTTTCCGATTATCGAGAAAGCCGGGGGCCTCAATCAACTGCAGAATCCTGGTCGCATTAATCCCTTTCTGCAAAATATTTACGATGTCATCGTTTTCAGAGTTAATGGCATGGCCTTGTTCGTCGATTATGGGTATGCTGATCACGGGGCGATAGTCGTGTTTCAGCAACAGTTCCAGCAGAGCAGTATTTGCGGAACGGGGTTTACCAGAAAAATCCCGCTTGAGGATTGTTTTCCCCCCCTCCCGAACTCGAATACCACGATTCCTTTCACCCTGAACGAGGCGGCCATCCAGACCACTGAGGCCGATCGCGTTGATGCCTTGTCGTTGGCAAAGCTCGACAAAACGACGGTTGCGAAGGCCCGCATAGGTCATCATGATGAGGTCTATGGCTTGCTCGTCAGAATAAACACTGGTATAGCCAGACAGCGAAGTCAGCTCCTGTTTGGTCATTGACAGGCGTTCGCCGATACTGTCGCGCAGTGCGTTGGCGCCAAGTACCACAATAAATGGGTCATCTAACGCAGCAAGATCGTTCACGATGCCTGGAATATTGATATCGGTGCCACCACCGACTTTGATGATCAACATGTTTAAAGTGTCAAGATGCTACGGTTACCAATAGGTTGCCACTGGGTGCTGCCGGGGTAGGGTTCGGAGCAGACAATGTCGGCGGTTCCTTCCTGGCCACGGTACATTTGGAAGTATGCCTGATTTTCATTGTACAAGGTGGCGAGGTGCGAAGACGTTGTATCGGCAATAATCAAATTCATGGCGCGCACGTAGCGGGTTCTTTTCTCGATGATGGCAGTGCCTCTGGTCAGAGCCTTGAGCAGATCATGATGGTCAAATCGTTTGACGTAGTTGAAGATCTTTTCCGCGCCAATACGGCCTTTCTCCTTGATCCGCACGCCGTGGAGTTCACCGTTGAATATAAATACCCGCTCACCGTCGAAAAACGGCATGTTATTTTCAACTGAAATTCCCTCATCTCGAAAAGCGCTTCGGGTATGAGCAACAAGCAGAGTAGTGGTGCCGAAATGTGAAATGTCTTCCTGCCAGATGGGTGAGATATTCCGGTAGATTTGCCACTGATTGTTTTGAAGCCAGGCACAACCCCAGCCATGTCCCTGATATTCTGAGCTGTCGCGTGACAAGGCGGCAAAATGCAGCAGGTGATCGGAAATCCGGAAAGGTTGTGCAGCACGCACCCACAGTAAACGACACATCGCAGGTTGTCAGATAGGATGTAAGCCCGGAAATTCGAGACCACAGGTCTCGTCAAATCCATGCATAAGGTTGAAACATTGTATGGCCTGTCCAGCGGCGCCCTTCATCAGATTGTCGATGGCGCTGATAACTACCAGCCTGTTGGTCGACACATCCCGCTCGAACCCGATATCGCAATAGTTGGTGCCTGCCAGGAGTTTGGGTTCTGGATAACGATGGATGCCGCCGCGTTCTTTAACGATCCGTATAAAAGGTTCCTCTGAGTAATCCTCGCGGTAGATCTTCCATACCGCTTTTTCATCCAGGTCATCGTTCAAAAAGACATGGCAGGTTGCAAGGATACCGCGCACCATCTCGATAGAGGTTGCAGAAAAGTGAATCGCGATATCACCGAGCACTTGTTTCATTTCGCCTACATGTCGGTGGCCCGTAGGTTGGTAGGACCGAACTGCCCCACTGCGCTCTGGGTGGTGTGAAGCAGCGCTCTGTGTATTACCGCCCTCACTGGAGCCCGCCTTGACTTCGATAACAACAGACTCAACGAGATTACGCCGTACGAGTGGCCGTACAGCCAGCGTACTGGCAGTGGCATTGCAACCGGCACAGGCGACATGATCTGCCTGTACGATGTTTTCACGATTGATTTCCGGCACACCATAAGCAAAAGTTCCAAGCAGATCAGGGCGTAAATGTGGCCGGCCATACCATCGCATATAGGTTTCAGCATCGCTCAGCCTGAAATCAGCACTGAGGTCAATCAGTCGCGGAGCTAATGCCTGAAAACGGTCTATGCCAGCCATGATTTCTCCGTGCGGCAGACAGAGAAACAACAGATCACATGACTCAAGTTCATCCACTGCGCAGAACTTAAGCCGAGTGATGCCGCGCAGATTGGGATGGGCTTTATGAACAGACTTTCCAGCAGATCGTTCGGAGGTGATCTGCTGTACTGTACATTCGGAGTGAAACAGCAGCAGCCGCAACAATTCGCCACCGGTATAGCCAGAACCTCCGACAATCGATACTCGAATCATTTTAGTTGTTCCAGGACATATGTTACGACCCGTCCGGGGATATTAACTCCCGTGGTGTCAATGCTGTTCCTAAATTCCATAGTGTAGTTGACCTCATTGACCAACAGGCCCTGCGTCGATTCAAAGAGATCGACGGCAAGTACACCGCCACCTACTGCATGCGCTGCAGCAACCGAAAGCGATGCGATCTCGTCAGTTACTGGACAACCGGTTGCGACGGCGCCTCGGGCTGTATTGGTGATCCAATGAGACGAACTGCGGTAGATCGCTGCGATACATTCGTTACCGACCACGAAACTGCGTATATCTCTGCCCTGTTTCTCGATGTATTTCTGGATGTAGAAAATCGAGTGATGATAGCTGCCAAGAACTGTTTTGTGTTCGAGGATCGCTTCGGCGGACTCGCGATCATTGACTTTGGCTAACAGGCGACCCCACGAGCCGACGGCAGGTTTTAGTACTACCGGGTAGCCCAGTTCTTCTATTGCGATCAGCGCTGAATCTTCAGTAAAGGCAACGCGAATCGGTGGCTGGGCCAGACCTGCTTCTTTTAAAGCAACAGAGGTCAGAATTTTGTCACCACATATCCGAGCCACATCGGACGAATTAATACAACGAATACCGAGACTCTCGAAAAGTCGAAGTCCATGCATTGCGCGGGAGTGATTGATACAGCGTTCTACGACAATATCAATATCGGGAACCGACTCAAGGTCAAAAGTCAGTTTTCTATCATCAAGCATTATGGGCGTCACGCTCTGCTGCCTGAACGCCTCAAGTAGAAGTTTTTCCTCCTTTCGGATCAGCGAGTGAAGTAAACCGACTCTCATTCGCCCCAGTCCTCCTCGCTTTCTGGCGCTTCAGCGAGAGTTGGTGGATTGAGTTCAGTGACTTCAAGTTCAGAACCACAGTCGGGGCATTCCAATAATTCTCCAACGACAGTATCTGATGCCAGCGTAATCTGCGCACTGCATACGGGGCATTCACTCATAAGTTTTCTCCGGTTGTAATCACAGTTCAGGCCGATTGCATGAAATGAAATTTCTGAATTTAGTGGCGGCCTATTCTAGTGTGACGCTGGCGTCAGGGCGAGTGATCTGGATCATCATCGCATCTGGCCCAGTTATGTGCCAAATCTGAATCAACCCAAGTAATGCCGCGGCAGGTCTTATCTGTTTAAATGAAGGCTTTGGCCACGCGTCATATCGCGAGGCCGGTCGTGAACCCCGCCAACTGGTTTTACCATATAGGCGGGATGGGATCAGTTTACTCACAAGCAAAGGAAAATAACGGTGGATACATTTATTCAGCAACTCAGTAGTGATATCGAAGCTTTTGTCTCGGCACGAGACTGGCACCAATTCCACTCACCCAAGAACCTTTCGATGGCTTTGAGTGTTGAAGCAGCTGAACTTGTAGAACATTTTCAGTGGCTGACGCCTGACCAGAGCGAAGACTTGTCTGGCGATCAGTGTCAAGCGGTAGGCGAAGAGTTGGCTGATATCCTGATCTACACCTTGATGGTGGCCCAGCGTTTAGGGATTGATCTGGAACAGGCGACGGTTAATAAGATGAACCAGAACCGCCGCAAGTACCCGGTCGAGAAGGCCCGAGGCCTGACCGCCAAGTACACCGAACTCTGACCAGGCCATGCAGTCGATGCTCAACCTTGAGCGTTACCCACAGAACAGGCTGGATTCTCCGGTCGGACAGTGAGTGGCAGGAGACTCGACTCTGTACCGCACTAAAGTTTGATCCTTCAAAAAAGTGCTATTAAGTCTTGCCTTAAATCACGCCCTGTTCACGGAGCCGATTGCACTCGGCGGCATCGAGGCCCAATAGTTCCTCAAGTACCTCCTCGGTGTGCTGGCCTAGCATGGGTGGTGCGTGCCGATAGGATACCTCCGTTACCGACATCTTCGATGGACTGCCAATCAGGCTGAGCGGCTCGCCGCCGGTGGCGGGATGGTTCATTTCGATTCTCATGCCACGGGCTACGACCTGGGCATCGTCGAAAACCTGGTCGATGTTGTTGATGGGGCCACAGGTGATTTTATTTTTCTCCAACGCTTCCAGCCAATAAGCCGATGAATTTTGCCGCATCACATCATTGAGGATTTGGGTGAGTGCTTCACGGTTTTGCACGCGCGCTTTGTTGGTGACAAAACGTTCATCATTGATCAGTTCGGGTACGCCAGCAAACTCGCAATAGCGTTTAAACTGGTCGTCATTGCCAACAGCTACTATGATGTTGCCGTCGGCGGTAGGGAAAACCTGATAAGGCACAATATTCGGGTGTGCGTTGCCCAGTAGTCCCGGCACTTCCCCCGAAGTAAGGTAATTAAGGCCCTGGATCGACAACAAAGACACCTGCGTGTCCAACAGACTGATATCCAGGTGCTGGCCTTCTCCAGTCACTTCGCGGTGTCGTAGTGCCGCATTGATGGATATGGCTGCCCAGAGGCCCGCCGTCAAATCAGCAATAGGGATGCCAACGCGGTGTGGCTCTCCGCCAGGTGGCCCGGTAATGCTCATGATGCCGCCCAGGCCTTGTGCCATGAAATCATAGCCGGGTCGTTTTGCCTTAGGCCCAGTTTGACCAAATCCGGTGATTGAGCAATAAACGAGTCCTGGGTTTTCAGTCTTAAGGCTCGTGTAATCGAGACCGAATTTGGCCAGATTTCCGACCTTGAAATTTTCAGCTAGGACTTGGCATTGGTTGATCATTCGCTTGGCCAAGGACTGGCCCTCGGCACCAGTGAGGTTCAATGTTACTGAACGTTTGTTGCGGTTGGCAGAGAGGTAATATCCGCTTTCGGTGGTTTCGGTGCCATCGACGTCAAGCACAAAGGGGGGGCCGTATTTTCGAGTATCGTCGCCAAGTTCGGGTCGTTCGATCTTGATGACATCGGCGCCGAGATCGCCCAAGATCTGTGTGCAACTCGGTCCTGCCAAAACGCGCGTCAGATCAAACACGCGAATTCCATTGAGCGGGCCGCTCATCGTAGCCTCGAGACATTCAGTATCATTTGGGAATTCCTAATTAAGTTCTTAAAATCTTGCGAAGCTGTGTTGCTGCACTTTTTTGCCAATTCCTTTATACAATCCCCCAACCGCGCAGATAGGCAGCAACAATGCGACTATCCCAATCGTGACCATCCAGACCGACCGTGGTGACGAGTATGCGGTAAGTCGTCTGGTTCGGTGCGTTCACGGTATTTTTTCGGGTAGCGTCATACCAGAGTGGACCAAACCAACAACGCAAGCAGCATTGCGCAATCGCTTGCTGCGGTTGTGGGTGTGTCAACTGACAAGGACCACCGATCGGGTATTTAATTCTACTGGATAATCGCTGACTTTATACTTGTATCACGAAAGCTCGTAAATATATTGCTTCACACTTCAGATTGATCAAGACATGCCTAAGCAACTGGCGGTAGTGATGATCCACGGTATCGGTCGTCAGCGACCGGATTATGCCGCCCGCATGATCCGTAACATTGAACAACAACTGGTCGTACAAGGGTATGAACCGGATGCAATCGCTTGGCAGTCGGTCTACTGGGATGACATCCTCGCGCCTGCGGAGAAAGCCTACCTCGAACGAAGTCTGGATACGGCATCTTTGAGAGCACACCGACTGCGCGAATTGGTGGTTACGGTACTGGGAGATGCCACCGGTTATCGCCAGCTGTCAGCCGAACGAGTTTCTGCTGATGAGTTAAAAGTCTACCGCGTCGTTCATGAACGAATTCAGCAGAACATTGCTACGCTTTATCACGATCAGTTGGCTAGCCACCCGGTGCCGATGGTTGTTCTGGCACATTCTTTTGGCGGCCATATCCTGTCAAATTATGTCTGGGACAGTCAGCGTCGGCCTCAGCAGGGGTTGTCTGCTTTTGAACGAATGAACTGGCTGACCGGAATTATTACGTTCGGTTGCAATATCCCACTGTTTACGTTTGCCTGTCCAAAGATCGTGCCGATCAGTTTTCCACCACCGCGGCTAGCAAAACGCTTGAAACCAAAGGCTCAATGGCTGAATTACTATGATCCCGACGATGTTCTGGCCTGGCCACTGAAATCGGTCAACGCTGCCTATGCACGGGTCGTGAGCGATGATCGATTGATAAATGTTGGGGGTGCGGTGATCGGCCGAACACCATTTTCTCATCTTCGATACTGGCCTGATCGCGGATTCGCTCGAGAGGTCGCGGCATTTCTGGTAACACTGTTGTGAAGACGTGGATAGCTCCATTCGTCCAGGGATACTTATCCCGACTACGCCGGTGGGACTGTTCTGAACCCCGAGATGTGGACTATCATCTAAACCCGGCTGTCACACTATTCCAATAACACGGATGAGAACAGAATGTACGAGCAACTACTGACCGGCGCACGTGAACTGCAGGCGCAGACGGTGGCAATGCGTCGGGAAATTCACCAGCAACCGGAGCTAGGGCTGGACCTGCCACAAACGCGGGCAACGGTTCTGGATGGTCTATCCGGCCTGGATGTTGAGATCCACCAATCGCAGGCAACAACGGGCTTGGTTGCAATCCTGCGCGGCGCTCGCCCAGGTCCTAATATCTTGCTGCGAGGTGATATGGATGCACTGCCGATGTCGGAAGACACCGGGTTGCCGTATGCATCCCGGGCATCCGGACGTATGCACGCCTGTGGCCACGATGCGCATACCGCCATGCTTGCGAGTGCCGCTCATCTGTTGAGTGAACGTGCAGAAAATATCAGTGGCAACGTTTTGTTTATGTTTCAGCCCGGAGAAGAGGGATATGGCGGAGCCAAGATTATGCTGGATGAAGGTGTGCTAGAGGCGGGAGAAAAACCCGATTCGGTTTTTGCTCTGCACGTCGCACCAGAGTTACCCTCAGGCGTAATCGGCTGCCGTAGCGGACCAATTCTTGCCGCGGCCGATACGGTGCACGGCCGAATTATCGGTCGAGGGGGCCACGGTTCCATGCCGCATAACGCTGCAGATCCTGTACCCATCGCATGCGAAGTAGTGCAGGCTATACAGACATTGGTCACCCGACAATTCAGCGTATTTGATCCAGTTGTAGCTACGGTCGGGCGAATACAGGCCGGCACAACCAATAATGTCATACCCGAAAGTGCGGAACTCGACATTACCCTGCGCTCTTTGTCAGAAGATACCCGGGAACGACTGGCATCCGGCGTATGCGGTCTTGTTGAGCAGATTCCTGTCGCACACGGTCTGCTGGGCGAGGTCAAGTTGAAACGAGGATACCCAGCGACCATCAATCATGCTGCAGGCGCAGAGGTCGTTGCCAAGGCGGCAAAGGCTCTGCTAGGAGAAGAAGGCTATCGATTAATGCCGGACCCGTTCATGGCGTCTGAAGATTTTTCCTACCTGCTACAGCGTTATAACGGTGCATTCGCGTTCCTTGGAGTGGCGCCACCCGGAACGGAAGGCAAGGCAGCACCGTGCCACTCAAATCACATGCTGGTGGATGAGGATGCAATGGCAGTCGGTGTTGCGATGCATGCGGCTATCGTACTGACGTGCCTTGATGGATCGGTTTGATTGTCCGGGATGACGTGGAAAATGACCATTAAACACACAACATCGCCAGCTCGACGGCTTGTGCTGGGGTGTAGACGGCAGGCCGAACAAAGGCTAACAACACTTGGTTTACCCAGTGATTGGCCTGCCTGCCTGGACCTGCTGGATACTCATCAAGTGCCTGAAACAGACGATTCTGGCAGATCGCTTTTTTACTCTCGTAAGGAAGTTATCGACACCGCGCGCTTGCTTTACCAAACCTATTGTATGGAATATTGGCTAAAGGAAAACGATGCTGAGCGTGCAACTGCAAGTATGCTGGACCTGCTGGATTTAGCCTTAACAGCGGGGCTGACGGATGCTATAGACCGTGAACACGCAGCCAGTACGCAGACCAAAAGGCAACAGGTCAAAAGAGGTGATTTACGCTGGTGGCGCCGGGTAGCAACAGCGCTGCGTAAGCGAAATGGCACATTATCAAACCTGGAAATAGCTCGGCGTATAGATCCTCGGCGTCACCATACTATCCGTAAATATCTCTAAGACAGACGATTACGAACCCGATCCGCGGATAATGGATCGAGAAATCCCTCGAGTGTGGCTTGCGTTTCCAATGCCATGGCTGATTCCAGGTTAGCGGTCGGTGATTCCCGCAGAGCCTGTTTGAGATTTTTCACCGGGCCGGCGGGCAACACAGCGATCTGTTGTGCGAGAGACCTTGCCAGGGATGTAACCTCGTCATCTCCTGCGATTTGCCAGCTAAACCCCAGTTCTACAGCATCGCTTGCGCTGTATCGTTCACCCAGCAAAATCATTTTTCGCGCATTCTGAAGGCCGATCTGTTCAACCAATAGACGGGTCACGCCTCCCGTGACAAACACGCCCAGAGAGATTTCCGAAAAAAAGAATCGGCAAGATTGAGCCATCACAACAAAGTCGCAGTTAATGACCCATTCAAGTCCACCACCCACGGCCCATCCATGAATGGCGCCGACCACCATCTTATCGTTAAGACAAAGTCCGCGGGTAATGTCCTGAATACGCTCGATATACGCTCGTGTCTCGATCGGATTGCGGACCTGCTGATCAAATTCCTTCAGATCATCACCCGCACAGAACGCGCGGCCGGTACCGCATAAAATAATCACTTGGACATCGCCATCAGCGTTAGCCTGATCCAGAGCCGATTTAAAATCTGAAAGCAATTCAGGATTGATCGCGTTTAATCGATGTGGGCGGTTCAGAGTGATCGTTGCGATACTTTCAGACACTGAATACAACACAGTTGTGTTCATGATAAATACTCCTTGATGACGCGTTTGGTTTTTCCTTTGGTACGGGGCAGGTTACCCGGTGCAAGGAGCTCAAGCTCCACGGTGAGTCTCAGCACTCGGCCAATATGACGGGAGAGTCTCGCCAATAGATGATCGGACGGGTAGACATTACTGTTCAGCTCAGCTTCCAGCGGCAGTCGATCGTAGGGTCCTTTGTGCGTAAGGCGAATTCGGTACTCGCCGTTCAATTCGGGACAAGAAAGGACCGCGGCTGATACGCTAGAGGGATAGGTGTTTACACCACGGACAACAATCATTTCATCCGTACGGCCAATAACGCGGAATCTCGGTGCGGTCCGACCGCACTGGCACTTGTCAGTATTGGTCAGGCGCACCAGGTCGCCCGTCCGAAACCGAACCAGCGACTGACAGTCCTTCGCTAGGTTGGTTAAAACCAGCTCTCCTTCGGTCCCGGTTTGCCAGGGTTGTGGTTCGCTCGTATTGACGTCAACCAGTTCAGGCAATGCCACATCAAGCGCCAGAAAATGAAGATCAGTCTGATCGGTACACTGACCGGCGAAGTTACACAGGAAGTCACTGACGCCGTAGTTGGCATTCATCGCTTGCATACCCCACACGGTTTCCAGGCGTTGTCTGAACGTTGGGTCATCGAGTCCGGCTTCACCGCCCATGAATCCCTTGTGCAGACCGAGCTCGCGCGGGGTCAACTCCGGAAAACGTTCCGCGATGACTTGTTCCAGGCGTGCCGGGTAAGACGGTGTACAAGAGATCGCATTAATACCAACATCGAGAATTGTACGTATAAGCAGTTCGCTGCCCCCGCTGCCATACGGCACGACCAGAGCACCGGTACTTTCTAGGCCGAGGTGATCGGTCAGGCCACCCATCCACAACTGATAATTTAGACAGTGAACCACGATGTCTCCTGGTCCTAAACCTGCCGCAGACTGACTGCGCCCGGCAATGTGTGCCTGCATCAAGGTGTCAGCACTCGACAATGCAATGTTCATCGCTTGGCCGGTTGTTCCGGAGGTACGATGTAGTCGTACGACACGGTCAGATGGAAACCCCAGGTAGCTACCAAAAGGCGGATGTACAGACTGATCGGTCCGCAACATATCCTTATCTGTCAGAGGCAGTTCAGCAATATTTTCCAGATCTAACGGGAATAAGAACGGCGCCGCTGGGTGGTGCCGTCGGTAGAATTCTGAACCGGATAAGTGCCGGCGCTGCTGAGCCCAGTTGTTCTGTTGAACCTTTCTAAGTTCCGGTAGAGGCAGGAATGGCGCATTCGCTATAAATGTCATGTCTGGCCTGCGGATTTTTGTTGCTGCCACAATAGTTGGGTGACGACATCAGGTCTACAACATGGTACAAGAGCCGCCTGACAATTGGCACTACTCACGTTTGAGTCACGGTTGATAGCTTTTTTGATTCATATTGTTCTACACCTGTTGCTACCTCTGGTTATAGCCCGGTTGTTCTTTAGTGATAGGTGGAAACGTGCTTGGTTGATCATGTTGGCCACCATGCTGGTTGACCTTGATCACCTAGCAGCCGACCCCATATTTGATCCTGAACGGTGCAGCGTTGGGTTCCATCTGCTGCACAGCTGGCCTGCCGTCGGTGTGTACGTGGCTGCTTTGTTTGTGCCGTGGGTTCGGTTGATTGGCGCAGGACTGGTTGTTCACATGGGGCTCGACGGACTTGACTGCCTTTGAGAGCAACGCAGCGCTGACGGTCTGCATTTGACCACCCTGGAGGAGGCATAATCAGGAGCCAAGAACGCAACCACGAGGAATTCGTGCATGAGCCGAGTTACTGATCCTCACACCTACAAGCGTCGCAGAATATTGGCCGCCGGGCTCGCGTTGTCCGCCGTGGGCGGGTTTACGGCGTTGCGTTATGGCGAACGACTTACAGCAAGTGCAGGTCAGGTACAGGGGTATCCATCAGAATCACTCCGCCTATCGGGCAACGACAAGGGCTCAGCCGCAGTCGCTAGTGCAGGCAAATCACATCGCCTTACGACCAAGTACGCCGCCACCCACTACAACAACGCTTATGAATTCGGCTGGGACAAGACAGACCCCTTTCGTCGATCAGCAGATTTCACACTCTCGCCATGGTCAGTAACTTTTGATGGCCTTTGTCACAGACCTGGCACATTCGATATTGATGAGCTGATGGGAATGCCTTTTAGTCACCTGGAAGAAAGGATCTATGATTTTCGTTGTGTTGAAGCCTGGTCCATGGTGATCCCCTACAACGGGCGGCCACTGAGAGACATTATCAAGGTGGTGGAACCCATGGAGTCTGCGCGCTATGTGGCATTCACCAGCGTGTATCGGCCGGATGAGTTGCCTGGACAAGCTTCTGCTTTCACTACGCTTGAATGGCCGTATGTTGAAGCGCTGACGCTGGAAGAGGCGGTCCATCCACTGACATTTTCAACTTTTGGAGTTTATGGTGACCGGCATCTGCCGCAAAATGGGTTGCCGTTTCGCATTACTGTGCCGTGGAAGTACGGGTTTAAGTCTCCTAAGTTTATTGTCCGGATCACCTTTACAAAAGACAGGCCAAATGCGACTTGGCACCGGGAGAATCCGTCGGAATATGGCTGGTACAGCAATGTTTATCCTTCAATCTCACATCCTCGATGGAGTCAGGCAACCGAACGTCGTATCTGGGGTGATGGGGACATTGAACGCATTCCTTCGCGGCCGTTTAACGGTTACGCTGAGCAGGTCGCGTATCTTTACCCTGGTAGCAAGCAACAGTACCGGTGAACCGATTCGCGATTCACGCACTACTGTCAGTCCCAGGCGTGTTGTTGATCTGTGGCTGGCAGACGGATCAACTGGGGGTAGATCCCGAAAAGACCGTAATCTGGGAAACCGGGATCTGGACTTTCAATCTTTTGATAACGGTGCTTATATTGCCAGTGATCGCACGTTGGGCACGGTGGAGCATACTTTTACACTACCGTCGGGCCGTCGGGTTGTGGGTTTTCGCGTACGCTTCAGCGCACCTCGTGAGTTTCCTCACGTTTCTATTAGGTTGGGATATCACTCGTCTGGGTGAAGAGGTGACCGAGCGACCCTACGTGCTGGCGGGGTTCAGCGCTTGGCTCATACTGTTGACCATGGCGCTGACCTCGACTCGGCGGTGGATGCGTCGCCTGGGTCGATGGTGGAAACGGTTGCACACGATGGTTTACGTGGTACTTGGACTCGCTGCTGTGCACTATCTGCTTATGATACGCAGTGATTGGGCCTGGCCAGTGACGTATGCTGTGTGTGCTGTAACACTGCTCGCAATGCGGTTGGTCCAGCGCCGGCAAGTGATCGTTAGGTCCAACTGATATATCGCTATTTATGTGAAATATATCAATAGATAAAAATTTCTTATGCGGTAAACAAGAATCTTTGAATAGGCGGTAACGCACTTTCAAGGTATCTTGGCGGGGCTGGATAATTTCTCCTTTAGTAACCTGTAGCCCTGCGCACGCCCCCCTTGAATTGTGCGCAGGGTTTTTTTCTGGGTTGGAACGGCAGGTTCCAGATCTTGAGCCTAAAGGATGAACAGGTGTTGCGGGTCGAAAATCAGGGCGTTTTACCTGGTGCTGGTTTGTGTCCTGCCTTTTAACGTTGATTCAATGTAGTCCATTCGTTGGTGAACAATGGCTTCCGCGGCTTCCGGGTCGCCCTGGACGAGTGCGCGGGCTAGTTCTGCCCGGATGCGAGCAAAGACTGGGATGTCGGCGTGTTTCTTAAAATGGATGTAGCGAAGCCTGCGGTTTTCGCCCACAAGCAGTCTTGTCGCGCGACAGACATGTTCATTGTAGCAAGCACCGCAAAGGAGTTCGAACATTGATTTGTCCAACTGCATGATCGAGTCCAGGTCTGGAGTTTTGGCAACCTTATCGTAAGCGACTGCAATATCAGAAAAAGCCTGTTTTTGTTCCGAGGTGGCTCTGACAGCACCAGTTCTGGCCATCAAAGCAAGCAACGTACGGGCCAACTCGACCCGCAGAAATCCCCCTTCATAGTCCACCTCGGTAATTTTGATGCCTTTGCGGGGAAGGATTTCAACCAGGCTTTCTCTGGAGAGTCGTTGCAATGCCTCACGAACAGGTGTGCGCCCGATTCCAATCAACTGCTGTAAATTATTTTCGCTATGGCTTGAGCCCGGTTTAAGTTCCAGCGTAACAATCAACTCTTCAAGTTTTTCATAGGCAAGCGTTGTCAGGCTGCATCGAGCCTGTGAAAGAGAAGTGACGGTGGCGTCCATCGATGGCAAACTGAATTTGGTTGGTGCGTCTAGGTTGGTCGGTCAGGTGCCCTCAGGGTTGCGCGCGTGAACTCCTCGAGGTAATCCATTAGCGCGTCAACTGCAGTGGCCGCTGTTTCTGGGTCGCCTTGAGCTACTTCACGGGCAAGGTTGGCGTGTAGGCTGGAACACAAAGGCATATTGGCGGTGGTCTTGAAATGAACGAACCAGAATCGTCTGGCAAGTCCGTGGATCAGGCCAATGGCCCGGCTCGCGTATTCGTTGTGAGCTGCTTGCGCCATTAGTTGGTTGAGTGCGTAGTCCTGTCGTATGAAAGCGATATCATTCCCCGCAGCGGCTGTTTCGGCCATCGCATCGGCGATGACTATAAATGCCGTACGCTCTTCCTCTGTAGCTCTCAATGCACCTGATCTTGCCAGCAATTTTTCTAGATCTCGTCGCAACTCCAGCATCAACAGCTGCTTGGCCGGGTTAAGGTCGGTTACTTCAATACCTTTACGCGGCATAATCCTGATCAGCCCTTCGCGTTCCAGTTTCTGCAGTGCTTCTCTGATGGGTGTTCGACCAATTCCAAGCTGCTCGACAAGGGTCGCTTCCGATAAAATAGCACCTGGTTCCAGCTCCGCAGTAACAATTAGCTCTTCAAGCTGTTCGTACGCGGTGGTCGTTAGACTTTTTCGTATGCTTAAATCAGATTTTCGGTTTGGACTTGCCATGATTATTGCCTTCGAAATTTAAACTATTTGGTGAGTGATTGTTTGCGCAGTCTGTATCCAGCGTTCAATGTGGGAACATAAGGATGACTGACCAAGATCCAGCTGATCATATTTCAGTAATATACCTAGAATCATAACGGGTAGAGATGTACGAACTGTTCCACAGACGCCGCCGTTGCGTGTACAAACGGCTTATTGTTGGTGTACCCAAGACCCGGGCAGTTGCCCATAATGCCTAATTCGATGAATTACCAGATCACAGCACAGTTTCAGCAAGTGCTGGACCTTTTGAGTGTGGGAACGCCTGCGGTGGTGTTTGTAACCGGTTCAGCCGGCACCGGCAAGTCCACCCTGATTGAGGTCCTGCGTGCTGAATTGGACCGGCATCTGGTCGTTGTGGCGCCGACTGGTGTGGCAGCGCTCAATGTTCGCGGCCAGACAATTCATTCGTTTTTTCAGTTGCCACCAGGACCACAACCCAAAGCCAAAAAAGTTCTCGGCCCGGCTCGGGACGTCATCGCACAAATGGACATTTTGGTTATCGATGAAGTCTCCATGGTGCGGGCAGATTTGCTGGATGCCATCGACGAAGCGTTGCGCTTAAACACGAAGAAAAAATCGGCACGTTTCGGTGGCAAAACGGTCGTGCTGGTTGGAGATATGCATCAATTGCCACCCGTCATCGCCGGTAGCGAGGAACGGCAGCTGTTTGAAGACGTTTACGAATCGCCTTACTTTTTTAGTGCCGATTGTCTTAAGCATGAGCCTCTGACATGTGTAACACTGACTGAGTCTTTCCGCCAGTCCGACGAGAAATTCATACAACTGCTGGATAACATTCGGTTAGGTCAGAATCTTGAGCATACCGTTGAAGCTCTGAATGCTTCTATCGGCGACAGAATGAGTGACGCAGAGAGTCGATTGGTTCTGACAGCAGTAAATGCGCGGGCGCGCCAGTTCAATGAACAGCAACTCGGTCGCCTGACCGGAAATGAATGGCTCTATAGTGCCGAGCTTAAGGGAGATTGGCTGGAGAACGAAACCCAGCTGCCCTCACCGACTCAGCTTCGCCTTAAGGTCGACTCCCAGGTCATGTTCACAAAAAATGGTCCTGACTGGGTAAACGGTACTCTCGGCAGAGTAGTCGACCTGGATCACGAATCTATTGAGGTCGAGCTTTTATCAGACACAGGCTCGGGTGCGGTCGTAGGCGTTGAGCGTGAATCTTGGGAACGTTATCGTTACAACTGGGACGCTAAAAGACGTCATGTCGACATGGAGGTTATTGGGACCTATACCCAGTTTCCTTTTATTCTTGCCTGGGCAGTTACAGTGCACAAAGCGCAAGGCCTGACGCTGGATAACATCGACATCGACCTTGGTCGTGGTTTTTTTGCGGCTGGACAGGCTTATGTCGCACTCAGTCGTTGCCGTACTCTGGAAGGTATTGCTTTTAATCGTCCCATGCGTGCAGAAGATATTCGTTGCGACCCTGTCATCCAGTCGTTTTATGCTGACCTTTACCAGCCAGAATTCTGATCAACACTCAAAAAGCGATTTTGCTGCCGCACGGCTGTTGGGACGATAGCGCCACAAAGCCTTGCTGAAGTCGGGCTGGACCAACTGGCACAGCTCTGCCTCGGTCGATGCCGATGCAAGTAGCGAGCGGATGCTGTTGGCGGTATCGATCACTCTTTTTACCCATTGGTTGCCGTTTTTCAGCTGGAAGGACTCCATCCCCGTTGGACAAATGTAGTCGAGTACAGCCGATGGCCAGACACCACTTTCCTGTCGAATAGCCATTGCATAGGTACTGACCTGGAAAGCATGATCGTCAATGATACTGCGACGCCGCTTGCCGGAGGTCTTGAGTTCACGGACTTCCCCCGGGTAGCACAGATCGATGTAACCGATGATCGGTATCTCAATACCCTGTAACGAGAGATTGATGGGTTGTTGGTAGGAAAGCGGTTTATCCCAATCATTCATGATCGGGTAGCAGCGCTGCATACAGGCAATGACGACATCGCGTTCCTTTGCAATCGCGTGTTGAGCATAGACCTCATCGGTTTTGTTTATCAGCGCATCATAAGTACGGGTGGCCAGGTTACAGGCCGAGGACTTATCCATCGAGGGCTCATCAGATAACAGTGCACCAATTGTCTCGTCGACTGCAGAACCTCGGTGCATAGCAGGGCTACCCTGTTCACGAATTTTATAGACCAAGTACAAAATTCCCAGTGCGGGATCGGCACGGAATTGATTCATGGAAGTGGCCGATAAGTGTTCGACACCAAATCGGGCAAACGGGTTATCCATTAACAGACTCCAGCAGCTCAGGGCGAACGACTATCTTAACCGCCCGACGGCAGGAATGGAGAGAACAAGTTTCAAGAGGAGTCAGGTTGGCGCCCCGCGGTAAAAGTGCCACAGGAAAAGACTACCCACGGTACGCCATGGCATCCAGTGGGCGACGGCCGCGCGGGCCTCGTCGGCGTTGGGCCGGTTGTCCCAACCCTTGAGTTTCTGCAGTGCACGTCGCAGCGCAAGGTCACCTGCGGGAAAGACATCTGGTCTTTGCAGCGAGAACATCAAATAGACTTCAGCGCTCCAGCGCCCTAACCCTCTCAGCATACAAATTGAAGCTATGGCCTGGCGATCCGTTTGTTGCTCAAGAGCAACTGGGTCGAATTGTCCGGCCATGATCGCCCGGGCCAGACCAGTCACATATTCCACTTTGCGGCCCGACAGTCCGGCTTTGCGCAGGGCGCCATCGGGCAGTGTCAGTGTCGCGGGGGCTGATATTTCCGGCAGCAGCGCCCGCACTCGGTCCATGATGGATCGGGCCGCTCCGGTCGAGATCTGCTGGCTAACAATGATGGACAGCAATGCCTCGAAACCGACTGGTCGGATACGAGGCTCAGGGTAGCCAATCCGCGTCAGCGCCTGGGCGACGTCACAGTCTTTTGTTGCGATGACTCTTAAGCCTTTGCGGATAGCACGCCGGTCAATCACCATACGATATCTCTGCTCCGTCTGTCAGCACATCAGATTCGAGTGATGGGTTTGTATCGGATTCGATGGGGCTGGGCGTCGTCGCCGAGTCTTCGTTGACGGTCCTGTTCATATTCCTCGAAGTTACCGGCGAACCAGTTGACTTGGCTGTTTCCTTCGAAAGCCAAAATGTGGGTCGCTATTCGATCTAGGAACCAGCGGTCATGAGAAATCACCACCACGCAGCCGGGAAAATTTAGCAACGCTTGTTCGAGAGCGCGCAGTGTTTCGATGTCCAGATCATTGGTAGGCTCATCGAGCAACAGCACGTTACCACCACTTCGGAGCAGTTTGGCCAGGTGAACACGGTTGCGTTCTCCGCCGGACAAATCCTGAACACGCTTTTGTTGGTCGGAACCTTTGAAATTGAAACGGGAGACGTAAGCTCTCGATGGTGTCTGGTAGGGGCCAATCTCAAGTGTGTCCTGACGATCAGAAATTTCTTCCCACACCGTCTGGTTGTCATCGAGCGCATCTCGACTCTGATCCACATATGCAATTTTGACAGTCTCACCGATTAATATGCTGCCTTGGTCGGGGGATTCTGCGCCGACCAGCATTCTGAACAGAGTGGTTTTGCCAGCACCGTTGGCGCCGATGATGCCGACGATGGCCCCCGGGGGAAGAGAAAAAGAAAGATTATCGATAAGCAGTTTGTCACCAAAGCTCTTGGTGAGTTGGTCGATCTCTATTACTTTGTCACCAAGTCTGGGGCCTGGTGGGATGTAGATCTCGTTGGTTTCATTTCGTGACTGATAGTCTGCTTCCACCAGATCCTTGAAGCGCTGCAGCCTGGCTTTGTTCTTTGCCTGTCTACCCTTCGGGTTGGTGCGCACCCACTCCAGTTCGGACTCAATTGTCTTACGCCGAGCAGACTGGGACTTTTCTTCCATTTCCAGGCGAGTGTGTTTTTGTTCCAGCCAGGACGAATAGTTGCCTTCCCAGGGAATACCCTGACCCCGATCGAGTTCAAGGATCCAGCCTGCAACGTTGTCGAGGAAGTATCGGTCATGGGTTACTGCAATGACGGTACCCGGGTAGCGCTCAAGATAACGCTCCAGCCACGCGACCGATTCAGCATCTAGGTGATTGGTAGGCTCGTCCAACAACAGCATGTCTGGTTCTGTGAGCAGCAGACGACACAGGGCAACTCGGCGCTGTTCACCGCCGGACAAGTGTTCAACCTGTGTATCCCACGGCGGCAGACGCAACGCATCGGCCGCTATCTCGAGATTGCGGTCAAGTTCCCAGGCACCCAGTGCATCAATTTGAGTCTGTAGTTCGCCCTGCTCTTCAATCAGAGCAGTCATTTCATCTTCGTCTAGGGGTTCTGCAAATCGCAAGCTGACTTCGTTGAATCGTGTCAGTAATGTCCGCCTGTCGTAGACACCTTCCTCAACATTGCCGCGCACATCTTTGGTCACATCCAGCACGGGTTCTTGCGGGAGATAGCCGATCTTGAGGTTTTTTTGCGGGATCGCCTCACCTTCAATGTCCGTATCAAGTCCGGCCATGATTCGAAGGACGGTTGATTTTCCAGCGCCATTCAGTCCGAGCACACCGATCTTGGCGCCCGGAAAAAACGACAGGGAGATATCCTTGAGAATATAATTTTTCGGCGGGACTACTTTTCCCACACCTATCATGCTGTAAACGTATTGGGCCATTCAGTAATAAAATCAGTGTCTGGGGGGGAAAACCTAAGATTTTACAACGAGCGGATCCTGTGCCAACTCAATAAATTGTGCTTTATGTGGTGTTTTTTAACTAGAATTGTCGTATGCTGTGCCTACAGATCTGTAATTAATCTACAACCCCGAATCTTTTCTTAACCTAAAGGACGAGCAACCAGAACCATGAGCAACTTCTATAGTGCCCCCCTTTCCAAAACCCAGATGCTGAACGCCATTTCCGAACAGTCCGGTCTTTCGCGTAAAGATGTCACTGCTGTGATGGACAGCCTGTCGAGTGTTATTGAGGGTCATCTTAAACCTGGCGCTGCCGGTGTATTCAAAATGCCCGGCCTGATGAAGATCAGTGTCGTCGATAAACCTGCAACCCCGCCACGTTGGGGAGTACCAAACCCGTTCCGCCCCGGTGAGACCATGGACGTGGCGGCAAAACCAGCCAGCCGGCGGGTAAAAGTATCAGCAATGAAGAACCTCAAGGCGATGGCAGGCTAACCCTTCTGGACCCTACCAACAAAAACCCCGTCTAAGGCGGGGTTTTTGTTGGGATTAATATTCCTAGACGCCCAGACAATTAACTGGCAACGCTGTCACCGGCGTCAGGTCTCGATGATGTTTGTAATCCGGTCGCGCGGTTTTGGTATAGGCGTTTGAAACTGGATTTAAAATTAGGGAAAAGATGGCGCGATCCCAAGGTGACATATTGTTGGGGGATGCGTGCACAAGCGTGTCATGAAAAATCAGCGCCGTGCCTTTCCCGCCGGTGGCGGACACAATACCGTTCCGTCTCACAAGATCGGTGATGATCGTATTATCGACCACCCACAGCGGGTAACTCGTGCTGGACTTATCAAGTGATGCTGGATGTTCACCCAGCAGATGTGAACCGGGAATGAACCACAAAGGCCCGTTGAACTCGGTTACATCTTCCAGAAACACATGAAGATTCAAAGCCAGAGGTTGGGGGACGCCGTCTTCCTGCCGGTGGGTAGCGAAGTCGTAATGCCACTGCCAGAGTTCGCCGGAGAACGCCGCTTTCACATTAACTTTGACCTGTTGGATATACAGTGGTTCGCAAAGGATCTGTTGTGCAGGTGTGAACAGCCTGGGATGTCGAACCAGTCGGGCATACAGGTCATCGCGCAAATGAAGCCCCATGGAGGTACGCACCTGGCCAGAACTTCTCTCTGCAATATTTGAGGGATCACCATCGGCAAACAAAGTTGGTAAGCGAGAATGCAAAAGTTCCACCTCGGTCTCTGAGAAGAGTCCGGGCAGAATCAAATATCCGCTATGCCGAAGTTCACTCAGTTGTGCTGCCGAGAGTTGCATTGAGGTGTCGTCGGGTGTTGACTATTCAACTTGTTGTGAAGCGATCTGGTTTCGTTAGGAAAAATGCTTAATGAAAACAGTAGGCCATTATGACAGGTTCAGTTAGTTGGGGCGGATATCTTGTCGCCAAGATCGACCCACCCCAAAATTAAATACCAGATGACGCCTAAACGTTTATTAGTGGTTGGACATACGCCTTCGGTGAATACACATCGCCTATTTGAAGCTGTGGTGGAAGGCGCGTCGTCGATAGAGATCGAAAAGGTAGAAGTCATGGCGTACCGACCCTTCGACGTACAGCCGCAGGATGTGCAGACAGCGCAAGCAGTCATACTGGGGACCACTGAAAATCTTGGGTATATGTCAGGTGCATTGAAAGACTTTTTCGATCGAATCTACTACCCGTGTCTTGAACACACCCAGGGCATGCCGTATGCGCTCTACATTCGTGCTGGTCACGATGGCACCGGTACCCGGCGCAGTATCGAATCTATTACTAGCGGTTTGGGCTGGAGGGCAGTCCAGGAGCCCCTGATCTGTCGCGGTGACTGGCAAGATGCTTTCGTTGCGCAGTGTCAGGAACTGGGCACGGCTATGGCGGCAGGGCTAGAGATGGGTATTTTCTGAGTCCCCTTTCTGACACCGAGAGGCTCAAGGCCTATTTGATAGACTGTGGGTCTACTCAGGCCTTTAATGGCCAGGGACAAAAATACTTTGTTTCCCGGACAGAGTTAGAGAGCTTATGAAATTCAGCGTACAACTGTCTTGCGATTACCCCGATCCTGCTTATGGTGGCAAACAGCTGTACGCGGACATGATTGAACAGGCATTGCTTGCCGACCGATTGGGTTTTGAGGCGGTCTCTATCACCGAACATCATCTGATCAATCTTCTGATGATGCCGGCACCGCTGCAGTTTGCAGTCAAGATTGCGGGCGTTACTGACCGGGTGAAGATCATTCTGGGGGTCGCGGTACTGCCACTGCACGACATGCGGGTGTACGCCGGTGAATTGGTTTGTGCCGACATATTTACCGATCATCGGCTGCTGGTCGGCCTGGGCCGAGGGGCATTCCCGTTTGAGACTGCCCGCATGGGGATTCCGATAGACAAAACCCTGGAGAAGTTCGATGAATCGGTCGCTGTGCTGCAGGCGCTGTTGACCGAAGAAGAAGTGTCGTGGTGCGGCAAGTACTACCAGTTTGAACCATTGACCGTGATGCCACGCCCTGACCGTGAGGTCCCGTTATTGATGAGCGCCGTCAAACCAGAAGCGATTTATCACTCGACCCGACGGGGATTCCATATTATGACCACACCGCTTGCTGGAGATCACCAGTACATGCTGGACCAGGTGGATGCCTTCAATCGGGGAAAATCCGAACTTGGGCCGGCCGGTGAAGGGTTGACGCTGTCGCTGTCACGTGTCTCTTTTTTGGTTAAAGATGAGGCTGACCGGCGGGCCAAGAATAATATTGCGCACCACTACTATGGCAGGTTCGACAACATCCGTGGAGCCGGTGTGATGCATCACGGTGTAATCTCGCCACTGCCAAGAACAGTGCCGATTGAAGAAACCGCAGAGAATCTCCTGGTTTGTACACCATCCGAGATGATTGACAAGCTCAAGGTGTACGAGTCCGTCGGGGTCGACCGCTTTATCCTCAATATCAATTTCGGTAACTCGCAGGCGGAGATGCTTGAGTGTATTGAAAACTTTGCAACCCAGGTGATGCCGCACTTTGTAGCCGTTCCGGTCAGACAGGTGATCTGATGGCGGCGGTAGCAGTGGATTACCGTGTTCAGGGCGAAGGACCACCACTCTATATGGTGCATGGTATCGGCTCGCGTAAGATCACCTGGGACGGGTTGATGCCACACATCGCACCTTATTTCACCTGCGTCAGTTACGACTTGCGTGGTCACGGTCACAGCCCGGTTCCCGCGCCACCCTACAGCCTGGATGATCTTATTGAGGATCTCGAGGCCTTGCGCGTTAAACTCGGACACGAGCGGATACATGTTGTTGGGCACTCACTCGGTGGAATGGTCGGTCCTGCCTATGCCAGAGCGTATCCGGATCGAGTTTGTTCGCTCGGATTACTCAGTACCGCTGCCGGGCGCAGTGACGACGAGCGGGAAAAATTGGTTGCACTCATTGGCCAAATGGAGCGAGAGGGTGTGGCGCCGGTGCTGGATACCCTGCTTGATCGTTGGTACACCGACGAATTTCTACGTGCACGGCCAGATGTGGTCGAGCAACGTAAACAACAGGTGATCGATACACCAACTAATGTTTTTATGAGTGTCTTTAGTATTTACGCCACCACTGAGATGGGTCCGTGGCTCCATGAGATTCAAACACCTTGCCTGGTTTTGACAGGCGAACTGGACGGTGGTTGCAGCCCGCGGCTTAATCGCTTCATTGCCGGTGAACTGGGGCAGTCGGAACTTGTTGTCCTCGATGGGTTGAAACACTCGATCCTGATGGAGGCACCCGACCGGGTGGCTTTACCGCTCAAGACGTTTCTACTTAAGCACCGTTGATTCGCTGGTTGTCGCTGAAAGAACAGCGTGGGATCGTTTTATGGTGTCGATTTTTCAAAGGTTTATGCTGTGAGAAAACGGCTGAACTGAGCGGTTTTATCCGTATTGTTAGCCTATGCTGGGTACAACGTTCCATTGTGAACGCTCAGGGTCATTGGCTAGTCCACATGAGACGTGGTTGAACCTGTTGGTGTTGCGGAGTACAGTGCGCCGTTCCCTCTGCGGTTTGTTTGCGCAATCCCGTTGTTAGCTATCTACGAAGCGTATCCATGAGCGAAGATCAAGCCGCCAGCCTAAACCGGCCACGGCACATTGTGCTCAATTCACACCCGACCGGTGATCAGTCACCGATCGAGCTGAACTGGGGTGCGGTTAATGCTGCTGATCGTGGGCCCGTTGTGACGAACCTTACCGGCGATGGCCGCCATAATGCCATCGGTACGCATTCCGGGTCGTACAGCATTTACCGCGCGCTGGCTGTAGCAGCAGGAGCACTAGACCCTTCACATCGGCCGGATCTTACGAATACTGCACCTGTCGCCCGTATTGGACCGCACCCGCAATGGTCTGATGCCAGTCGTATTGTTTCGATGGACCCATACGGACATCTTGTAGCGCAGTGTTTTCAGGACCAGATAGCCGACGGGATAGACGTTCGCCCCAGCATTGCTGTAACGCGTGCCAGGTTATCGCTGCCGGAAGTGGTTCACGGCAGGCAACAGAAACTCCAGATGGATGGGCAGGTACTGCTTGAAAGCGGTGAGATCAATGTCACCAAGATTGCCGTTGAGCCAGTCTGGTATCTGCCCGGTGTCGCAGAACGATTTAGAATCAAGGAGCCGGAGTTGCGGCGCATCCTGTTTGAGCAAACAGGCGGTATGTTCTCTGATCTTGTTACCCGTAGCGACCTCAAAATCTTCCTGCCACCAATCGGTGGTGCGACGCTGTATATTTTTGGTAATCCGGAATACCTGACCGACAATAGCCGTAGGTTGACCTGTCGAGTACATGACGAATGTAACGGATCAGATGTTTTTGGTTCAGATATCTGTACCTGCCGACCGTACCTTGTTCACGGTATAGAGGAATGCGTGCGCGAGGCACAAAATGACGGTGTGGGCCTAGTTGTCTATAACCGCAAGGAAGGACGTGCCCTGGGTGAGGTCACGAAATTCTTAGTCTACAACGCACGTAAACGACAGGACGGCGGTGATCGTGCTGATGCGTATTTTGAGCGTACAGAATGTGTCGCCGGCGTCCAGGACGTACGATTTCAGGAGCTGATGCCCGACGTGCTGAACTGGCTTGGTATCAGTCGAATCGATCGTTTCATTTCCATGAGCAATATGAAATACGATGCTGTCACCGCGCAGGGTATTGATGTCGGGCAGCGTGTGTCCCTACCGGACGATCTGATTCCCGAAGATGCCCAGGTCGAGATGGAGGCCAAAAAAGCCGCAGGCTATTACACACCCGGTGAGGTACCCGAGATCGATGACCTCGCAAAGACGCGTGGCCGTCACATCGAAGGCTACTGACAGCGAGTCTCTGGCCGCACTGCTCAGTGCTGCTGCCGTACGACAGCGCTGTCGCTGGTTTCTTGAAGCTGCCCGGGCTGGCACACTCAAGCACTTCGTTTATGATGATTCCATGCTCGATGACTGTGTGCAGATCGTGGCACAGGAAACCCGTACCAACTATCCCGACCTGGTTGTCCCTTACCACAGCCGCTGGCGACACTTTGAAACCCCAACGGGCGATCTGAGCAATGTGTTGCTGAAGTATGTTGGTGCCTCGGATCACGATCGTTGCCGTGCTGAGCTGGATCTGGTATTTGTCAGCGTGCTGCTGGATGCCGGTGCGGGTGGCCGCTGGCAGTATCGCGATGACGATACTGGCATGGTCTACCGTCGCTCCGAGGGGCTTGCCGTCGCCAGCATCAGAATGTTTGTCGCGGGATTGTTTTCATCGGATCCGGCATCGCCCTGCCAAGTTGATTCAGATGCCTTGATCGCACTCGATGTAGATGGCCTAGAAAGTGGTTTTAAGACCGATGACGACAACTCCCTGCCTGGTCTGGCGGAGCGGACGTTACTGCTTAATCGTCTTGGTGGGGTACTCGCCGAGTCATCGGCCACCGGCTTGTGCCGACCTTCTGACTGGATACTGGACAATTTGGGTGAACGAGCTGTGACGGCGGAGCATTTACTGGCAGTGGTTCTGGATCATCTCAATCCTATCTGGCCACAGGGACGCATAGAAGAAGGCGTTGCGCTGGGTGATGTTGGGTATCATCCCTTGGCTTGCTCGGCTGAAGAGTTTCCTGGGTTGGTGCCATTTCACAAGCTCAGCCAGTGGTTGACCTACTCCCTGATTGAGCCGCTGGCCCGGGGAGGGATAGAGGTGTGCGAGCTCAATGGTCTGACTGGGCTGGCCGAGTATCGCAATGGTGGATTGTTCGTGGATTGTGGGGTTATTCAGCCAGACAAGGCTATATTGACTCATCAGCCGCTGGATGTTGCATCAGAAATCGTGGTTGAGTGGCGCGCGCTGACCGTTGCTTTGCTGGATGAAATGGTAGTGCGTGTTCGGCGGCAACTAGCGGTGAACGAAGATGACTTCCCACTGGCCTGCCTGCTTCAGGGGGGCAGTTGGTCAGCCGGCCGCCGCCTGGCTCAGCAGCTTCGCCCAGATGGCTCGCCGCCACTGCGACTGCACATGACGGGCACCGTGTTCTAGAATCAGTCAGGATACAACTGCGAGGCACGATGCATGGACAGCCAAATTACGATAGTCGACCATCCGCTGGTACAGCACAAACTCACCCTCATGCGGGACAAAGAACAGCCTACGGCTTATTTTCGGCAGCTGTTACGGGAAACTGCGCTGCTACTTGCGTACGAGGTGACCCGCGACCTGCCGTTGGAGACCAAACGGGTTGAGACGCCGATCGAGGTTATGGATGCCCCGGTCCTGGCAGGGAAGAAACTGTGTTTTGTCTCGGTATTGCGTGCAGGTAACGGGCTGCTGGAGGGGATGTTGGACCTGTTGCCATCTGCCCGGGTGGGACACGTTGGACTTTATCGTGACCCCGAAACACTCGAAGCCGTGGAATACTATTACAAGGTCCCGCAGGACATCGGCGAACGTCTGGTCGTTGTTGTTGATCCCATGCTGGCGACGGCAAATTCCGGAATTGCCGCAGTGGATCGCCTCAAGCAGGGCGGCGCCCGGCAACTCAAATTTGTCTGTCTGCTGGCGGCACCGGAGGGTGTAGCAGCCTTTACTGCGGCACATCCGGATGTGCCACTTTACACGGCTGCGCTTGATCGAGAGTTGAACGATCACGGCTATATCCTGCCCGGTCTGGGTGATGCCGGTGACCGTATTTACGGAACGCGCTGACCAGACGTCCGTTATCTGTTGTCTGTGTTAATGGCCCGCTGTACTGCCGCCGTCGATCGGCAGTGCTGAACCGGTAATAAAAGCTGCGTCGTCGCTGGCAAGATAGGCGATGGCTTTTGCAATTTCGCCCGGTGTACTCATTCTTTTAAGCGGTGCATAACCGATGATTACCTGTTCCGCTGACTTCGGGTCATCCGCTTGGTCAATGACATCGCGCCGGACCATATCTGTGTCGACATAACCCGGGCATACACAGTTGACGCGAACTGACGGTGCCAGTTCCAGTGCCATGGCACGAGTCAGGTTTACGACACCACCCTTGGATGCACAGTAGACCGTCAATCCGTTCTCACCGATAAGTCCCGCGTCAGAGGCCAGGTTGACGATATTGCCTTCTGAGTCACGCAAGTAAGGCAGTGCAGCACGCATACAGAAAAATGTGCCCTTAAGGTTGGTGTCGATCGTGGCGTTCCATATCGCCTCGTCAGATGCCTCTACGGGTAGAAAGTAGGCAACCCCGGCCGAGTTACCAGAATATCGAGACCACCGAGTCCTTTTGCAGCAGCTTCCACAACCGACACACAACCTGCAGCCGTCCCGACGTCACCGCTGGCAGCGATAAGTTGGTCGCCGCCGCCCAGTTGTTCAATTCCCTGGGCCGTCGAGGCGACCGTGCGGCCATTGATGGCCACTCGTGCACCGGTGCTGAGGAAGTGCGCTGCTGTTGCATAGCCGATACCGCGCGACGAGCCGGTCACCAAGATTCGTTTGCCTGACAACGCCATAGTGTGTTCCTGTTTGTCTGGTTAGAAGGTGATGTACACGGGCTGACCGTGATCACAGTGCCAATGGCCATGGATACAGCCGTTGATAAATAGAGGTACAATTTTCAGGCGGATGGCATGAGAAGGGAAGGGGTCGAAGCCCCCGACATCACTTTAAAGGCACTATTGGCGCGAACGGCGCTAGAGGATTCGTTCAATGAGTTATGACCCGCTGCACTCCATCAGTCCTGGTGAAGGACTGGATCATGTTGATTCCTATTGGGCTGCCACAGCCGGCCCGTCACCCGGAGATGACGGGCGCCTTCAATCACCGATAGAGACCGATGTTGCCATCATTGGTGGCGGTTACACCGGTCTGAGTTGTGCGTTTCATCTGGCCAAGCGCTATGGCGTTCGCCCTGTGGTGCTGGAGGCCAATCGACCTGTCTGGGGTTGCAGCGGGCGAAATGGCAGTTTTGCCGGACCGGCATTGGGCCGCGTCTCACTCAGCGAGTGGGCGGCTCGTTGGGGGGAGGTTGGCGCACGCTCACTCTGGACTGAGGCGGTGAGCGCAGTAGAGACAGTTCGTTCGCTGATCAAGGAGGGAAATATCGATTGTGATGTTCAGCCTGATGGGCGTATGCGTGTGGCTCACGCCCGCTCTACGGTCAAGAAACTGGAGGAAGATGCCAGTGTTCTGCGCAGTTTTGGTGCTGAATTTGAGATGCTCACCCCGTCTGAGATTGGTGAAAAACACTTCAAGGGGAAAGAAGCTCATGCTGCACTGCGCACGACTTACGGTTTTGTGCTTCACCCGTTGAAACTGGGTTACGGCATTTTACGCATGGCGCGTGAAGCGGGTGCCACAGTACATTCGGCTTCTCCGGTACTGCACTGGAGCAAGCATGGGCAGACACACTGCCTCGACACACCCGATGGCAAGGTATACGCAAAACGAATCGTGTTTGCGACCAATGGCTATACCAACGAACGGTTACATCCCACACTGGATTCCCGGTTGTTACCGGTGTTGTCGAACATCGTGGTCACACGACCAATGACTGAAGCCGAGATCGGGGAGAGTAACTTTGTGACCACCGATTCGATCAGTGACACCCGAAAGTTTCTCAATTATTTTCGTCGGCTGCCCGACGGCCGTGTAATGCTCGGCAGTCGAGGCCCGATTCGGGAAAGTGGCAGTGCGCCTCATCGTGACCGACTGTTGCAGATCATCCGACGAAAATTCCCAGCGTTGCATTCGATTAGTGCCGACTACTTCTGGGGGGGCTGGGTTGCGCTGACGCCCGATTACATGCCCCATGTCGGGCACGCCGAGGATGATCTGACGGCGTTTTATGCCATGGGCTATTGTGGGAGTGGCGTGTCAGCGGCCAATCAGGCAGGACGCCGATTGGCGGAATATTTGGGAGAAAGCAAACCGGTTCCGGTCCAGCTTAATGCGCAGCCGCCACGCTATCCTTTGGCCCGGTTCAGACGGGTGGGCCAGGTGGCAGCCTTTCAGTGGTACAGCTTGAGTGATGCGCTGACCTGACGGCTTAGATACAAAAGCACATCGTTTTGCCGGGCAATAACGCCGTGACTTACCGATATGGACTACAACAATTCAGGGGTCGAAATGTGATTCCGAAGCGCCGTGGGTAACCGGAATATCGGCGAGCGCAAAAGGATTTACGCCGTCGACGCAACCGATGTTTACCCCATACTGGGTAGGGTCTGACCGTCGCTGATGATGGGTATAAACACCACAGGTTTGGCAGAAATAGTGTTTGGCGGTATTGGTGTGCCATTGGTACAAGGCCAGGTTGTCAACGCCTGCGATGAGCTTAAACTTGTCAAGTGGTATGCCACCCATAACCGTACCCCGCCGCCGGCAGAGCGAGCAGTCGCACCGGTTCAATGCCAGAAACCCTTGACCAAGATCGATCTCAAACTGGACTTTTCCGCAATGACAGCTTCCGGTCTTTATTTCACCCATGATGTATTCACCAGATCAGATTGAGAAAATGCGATGATAATCCTTTGCCCATTCACATGTGCTGACGGCGACACACTATTAACCCGTACAGGTCGGGTCTAGCCGCAGGCTACTATCGGCGCAATTCACGAATTAGCAGGTAAAGTTTGCGCACAATAAGCGGAAAACTGGGGTACAGCGGGTTGTTGCTGGTGTTGTCCACGCTGCTGTGTGTGGGAGGCTGTGCAGGCACGGCGTGTCGCTGTGAGGATCAACAGCTCATCACAAAAGAAAAAAAGGAAAGTGATGGCACACCGCGCGTGCGTATCGTGTTGCCCGCTTCCGGCTAATCCACACAATACTCATGGCCGCGAAGAAAAAACCCAGTGCCCGAACGCGCAATCCAGTGGCGCGACACGCACCAAAATTCAATAAACCCGCCCGCCATCGTTTACGAACTCGATACCAGCGGAAGCCCCGTGACAATGATCCACTTGAAACATGAATCAAAAAAACAAGATTGTCTTTATATCGTTAGAATTTACGGCTCACTACCACGCAACGATTGACCGATACGAGAATCTCACATGACCGAATTACTTTGGCAACTCAGTGCCTGCGACATCGTACGGGGTATTCACAACAAGACATTTTCCTGTGAAGAGGTGATGCAATCCGTCGTGCAGCGAATCGCAGAGCGCAACGGTTCAATCAACGCCATCGTCTACGACTATTCAGATGAGGCCGTGGTACAGGCCCAAGAGGCTGACCGGGCACTGTCATCTGGATCTGTAGTGGGGCCCCTGCACGGTGTACCGGTCACCATAAAATCCAACATCGACGTGAAGGGTCAACCCACACCGAACGGAGTACCGACCTATAAGAATGTCATTGCCACCGACGATTCACCCGTTGTTCGAAACCTGAAAGACGCGGGTGCGATTATTGTCGGGCGAACCAACACCCCGGAATTCTCCATGCGGCTCACTACCGATAATCCGCTTAATGGCCGGACGTACAATCCATGGCACGACGATGCCTGCCCTGGCGGCTCATCGGGTGGTGCCAGCGCCGCAGCCGCCGCTGGTTTTGGGCCGATACATCATGGCAACGATATCGGTGGGTCATTGCGTTACCCCGCATCTTTCTGTGGCCTTGCAACCGTAAAGCCTAGTTTTGGACGGATCGCGAACTTTGTGCCGTCAGCCATGCCGCCGGAGCGGGGGATACTGGCCCAGCTGATCGCTGTACAGGGCGCAATCTGCCGGCAGGTGTGTGATGTGCGCCTGGCAACTCGGATTATGGCTGCCCCCGACGCACGTGATCCGTTCTGGGTGCCGGTGCCGTTTGACAACTGGCCCGACGAGGGGCCGATCAAGGTTGCTGTGACTCGGGAATCATATGGTTATCCGATCCACCCTGACCTGATTGCTGGTATTGATCGTGCTGCGAGTTACCTGAGTGATGCGGGCTATCAGGTAGAAGAGGTGACCACACCGTCTATCGAAGACGCAGCCCAGGGCTGGTTTGACCTTCTTGGCAGTGAGCTCGAAGCTTTTATGATGCCACTGGCAAGAGAATATGGCAGTCCGACGATCCAGCAGATTTTTGAATGGTATTTCGAGATGGGCGAGGTCGCCGATGCAGAGCGCTATCGCGTGGGCATCAAAGAACGCACCACCATGACTCGCGAATGGAACATTTTTCTGGATGAGTATCCGTTGGTCTTAACGCCTTTCTTTATGCAGCCGACTCCCACCTGGGACTGTGATGCAAAATCTTTCGAACAAACAAAGGATGTATTCCGGGCTGCGATGTACAGTACCGGCACCAACTTTCTCAGCCTGCCCACGGGCGTCGTGCCGATAGGCTTGGTTGAATCGTTACCGACGGGCATCCAGGTCGTTGGGCGGCGCTATCGGGAGGATCTCATCCTCGATGCGATTGAGGCCATCGAAAACCGTGTGGGTATACTCACCCACAAGCTCTGGGCCCAAGAAGAATGAGATTCCACTGAGAGACTGTTCAGCCAGCTCGCGGATAAGGTCGCGGTATTACTCAACAGCCTCTAGCACCTGAGTCTCAAACTTTGCCGGAGACGTAAATTCGATCAACTCGAGCTCTTCTGAGCAATCAATTTCATCGTGTACTATGCCAGGTGGTTGCAGACAACTGTCGCCAGCTTCAAACAGGTGTTCGCCATGGTCTTTATACACGAATTTGATCCAGCCTTTGAGTACAAAGAACATCTGAAAATTGAGGTCGTGGGCGTGTGGGCCGGTGTGGGGAAATTGTTCAACCGGTTTTTTTACACGGATGACATGGGCGTTGAACTGACCATGGGTCGCATCACCTATTCCGAGGTCGCGGTATTCGAAAAACGTCCGAAGACCGGCCGCCCAGGTCGAGTTCTTAGCATGACTGGTACAGAATTTCTGTGATTGCTGGGACATGGTCGACTCCTTATGTTTGTGTGAATCTTTGGTTAGATGCGCTGGTACACCGATCTGCAAGTAAAGCATATTTCCGGGTCGTTGGGGCGGGTTCGTATAGCCACGATCTGGTGATCGGAACAGCCTTGAAAAAACGTTCCATGGACCGCATTTTAAAAAGAGACAGAATGTGGAAGCAGACCTATGAATGCAGAAAAAAGACCTGATACAGCGAACAGATCGATGCTACTGGTCCGCGAGGCAGTTATGACGGCATACAGCCTGACAGGGAACCTTTCATCGGCTACTGAATTGTGCGGAGAACTGGCGGATGAAGATTTGCCGGAGGACATTCAGGCGATGGCCGTGTTGACCAAGTTACACAACATCGCGATGCGACGACCTAAACATTAGGTACGCGGGTCAATCAATGTTTTTGATTGACCAAATGGCGACAATGGCACCCACAGCAGCTATGTATAACGCAGGGTTGTAACTCCCGGTAATATCTTGGGTCATACCAGCAAAGCGAGAATCAGAATGAGCGATAGATTCGTATTTCATAACTTTAAAGCAGCTCCGACGCACGTTGCGCCATTCAGTCATGCCGTTGAGTGTGATGGCTGGATTCAACTCACGGGGCAGATGCCCACGGATCCGAACGATGACAATGCAGCTTTGCCAGAAGGCGTGGCTGCACAGACTCGTCGGGTGATAAACAACCTGGTGATTGTTCTGGAAAACCTGGGTCTTGGTCTGGGTCATGTGATGTCGTGCCGCATTTACCTGACAGAGTTCGAGCGTGATTACGAAACCATGAACGAAGTCTATCGAGATTACTTTACTGAGGGTCGACTACCAGCGCGGACCTGCATTGGAGTGACGGCGCTCGCACGTGAGGCGCTGGTCGAAATCGATATGGTCGCCCGGCGGTAATTATTACCGCGCCCTAAGGCCTGTTCTTGCCCATGGATGACTTACGGCAGGAAGAACTTACCCTCTATCGTTTTAGTAGCCAGTCCCCCGACACGCACTTCGACTACTTGCCCATTGCGTGTTGAAAGTTCGCTCATGACTACACTGGGGCGTCCCATTTCATGGCCTTGCTCGCTGCGCAGTGTCAGTCTGCCGTTTTGCAGATCGCCAAGCTGGCCCGCCAGGTACAGATAGCAGCTTATCGCGCGGTTGGTGGTACCCGATGCAGCTGCCTCGGGCGTGCCAACGGCGGGGCAGAATTCCCGGCAACGAATCACAGGGCCGGTATTTTCTGCGATGGGGGTAAACAGGGCAATCGTATCAATCGATTCGCGATGGCACAAAGCTGTGATTGCGGCAAAGTCGGGGGTCACCGTCTCCAGATCGACCACACTGCGAATGGGAACCAGTAATGATCTGAAATCGGTAATGGTCACTTTCATGTCGAGATCGTCCCTAAATTCTTCCTGGCTTATTCCCAACATCCCTGCAAGCTCGTCGGTGCGCAACACAGCGGGTTCGAATACCGCGGGGGCTAGCGAGAGCAGCACCTCGGGTCGACCATCTTCACGGATGCGGATTTCGACGTCTGAAGCCACTGCCGGTGTACGCAGCGTTATTGTTACGGTGGTTCCGTTATCAGGCACGAACCAGCCATGTTCGACCAACCAGGTCATAAGACCCACGGTGCCGTGACCACACATCGGATATTCGGTTAAGGTTGAGAAAAATCGGACATCAACACCATGTTCATCAATAGCGGTGATGAACCCGGTGGCTGGCGCTCCAATCTCCTGTGCGATCTGCAGCATCTGACCGGCGGGTAGATTCTCGGCCTGGGCAATTATGCCAGCCATGCTTCCACCGAATACTGTCTCAGAAAAAGCGCGATAGAACGCAACCGGGTACTCAGCCATATTATTCTTTTATCTTGTCGGCACCGTAATTTTGTGTCGTCAACAACAGCCTAGTATTCGATCAGTAAATTCAGCTTGGCCCATAGTCCCGGACGACCTCTGCCACACGAATCCGATAGTTAAGAAACAGCTTGCGCGTTTTTGCTTCATTCTGCGCTTGAGAGTGATCGAGTTGTTCACGCCAGCGATTAACAGCCGCCATGTCCTGCCAAGTCGAAAGTGAGACATAGTAACCTGGTTTACTGATGCTCTCGAATCGTTCTACCGATATAAATCCGTCGATCTTTTCGACTTCTTTACGAAGGATAGCAGCAAGTTCAAAGTACCGATCCTTAAGACTGTCGTCGGGCTCGAATTCAAATACAACAATCACCATGTTGTTTTCTCCTGGGCGTGCCACTGTGGCAGTAATCCTAGGATTAGGATGTAGTTTGATTTTCATTGTAACGGCAATCGAACCGCAGATTTGGGAGGGCGTCGGTCTGTTATGCTTGCGACTCTATCCCCGACAGAAAAGGCAGATTCAGTAGCGGGTGACTACACCGCGTAAAACCAACGTGTTCCGGCCTGTTTATCGGCTGGGCTGGCTTGTGATCTGGAGCAGTTGGCTTGCATTTGTGCTCCTGGTGGTGCCTGCTTTGGTTTCACGCCACGATTTCTTTCACCGGTTGGTACTGTATGCTCTGGCCAGTGTGGTCGCTTACTTCTTTCATCGGTTGTGGGAGTACGTCATTACCGGGCGGTCGCTGCCTCGTTGGCGGCGGCAAGGTTGATCCGGCAGAATTTATATTATCGTCCTGTAATTTGAGGCATGAGACATGGCAGAGCGGTCCTTTAAGCAGGAAGTAGAAAAGCTGAGACTGGGTCCAGGCGAAGAATTTCGTGGAGAAGGGATTCTGGCAGTGACCAAAGCATTGTTGCAGTGTGGCATAGGTTACGTGGGGGGATATCAAGGGGCGCCGATTTCACATTTGATGGACGTGCTGGTGGATGCGCAGGACGTTCTCGAGGAGCTGGATGTGCGTTTCGAGGCCAATGCGTCCGAAGCGGCTGCTTGCGCCATGCTGGCAGCGTCGGTTCACTATCCGATTCGTGGTGCGGTGACCTTTAAGTCGCCGGTCGGTATCAATGTGGCCTCCGACGCCCTGGCAAACCTGTCGTCAGGTGGCGTAACCGGTGGCGCCCTCGTTGTGGTGGGTGAAGACTATGGTGAAGGCTCATCGATTATGCAGGAGCGCAGTCATGCGTATGCGACCAAGTCGCAGATCTGGCTGCTTGATCCCAGGCCGAATTTGCCCTCGATTGTGAAGGCTGTCGAAGACGGTTTCGAGTTGTCGGAAGCATCAAATACCCCGGTGATGCTTGAACTTCGCATACGGGCTTGCCATGTCTACGGGTCCTTTATGACTAAGGCCAATCGGCGCCCGACACTCAGTGTCACCCAGGCCTTAAATGAACCGAAGCGCCAGACAGATCGAATCGTGTTGCCACCCGCATCATATGCCCACGAGCAGGAGAAGATCAGCCAGCGCTGGCCAGCTGCGGTGGAATTTATTCGAAGCCGGCAATTGAATGAAGTTTTCGGAGTTGCAAGTGGCAAGATCGGAGTTGTGATGCAGGGCGGAATGTATAACGGTGTGATCCGTGCCCTACAGCGTTTGGAGCTTGCCGATCTGTACGGGAAAACACGCATACCACTGTATGTTCTGAATGTAACCTACCCGTTGGTCGAGGATGAGTTTCTAGCCTTCTGTGAAGGCAAATCGGCAGTTCTGGTGGTTGAGGAAGGTCAACCGGCTTACATTGAGGATGCTATGGCAGCGATTCTCTACCGGGCCCGCAGTAACGTCCAGCTGTCCGGAAAGGATGTCCTACCAATGGCAGGGGAGTATATCGGTCCGCATATTCTGGAGGGGGTCACCGCGTTTCTGGCGAGGTATGCCCCGGAGGAACTGCCCGTAGGGACAGAGCAGTCACAGAATAAACCCATCGTTGAACAGGTGCCCGATCTGTCCGAGACCGTGCCGGTGCGCCCGCCAAGTTTCTGCACTGGCTGTCCCGAGCGGCCACTGTTTGCTGCCATGAAAATGGTGCAACAGGAGAGAGGATCGTTGCAAGTGGCCGGCGATATAGGTTGTCACCTATTTGGCAGTCTTGCTCCTTTTGAAATCGGTGGGACTACCATGGGGTATGGATTGGGGCCTGCCTCAAATGCTGCCTTCGACGGTGGTGGTAGGCAGCGACCAGTCTCAATCATTGGTGACGGCGGCTTCTGGCATAACGGTCTGACATCGAGTGTGGGCAATGCCGTGTTCAATAAGTCAGACGGTGTGATCCTGGTGGTCGATAACTTTTATTCTGCGGCGACCGGTGGCCAGGATGTCCCATCGTCTCGCGCAGAGAATCGCTCAAAATCAACGGGTCACCCGATCAGCGCGGCGGTAAAGGGAATCGGTGCCGAGTGGGTACGCGAGGTCAACGATACATACGATGTCGCCACAATGCGTGACACGTTGAAAGCTGCGCTGGATACGGATCACGAAGGGCCTAAGGTGATTGTTGCCTCGTCTGAATGCATGCTCAACCGACAGCGGCGAGAACGACCGGTAGTCAATCAGACAATTGCTGACGGTGAGCGTGTGGTCAAGCCGCGTTTCGGCGTAGATGATGACGTCTGTACGGGAGATCATGCCTGTATACGCTTGTCAGGGTGTCCCTCTTTGTCCCTCAAGACTCTGGACGATCCTCTGCGCGACGACCCAGTCGCACATATTGATCAGTCGTGCGTCGGCTGCGGCAATTGTGGTGAGGTAGCTGATGCAGCGGTTCTGTGTCCTTCTTTTTATCGGGCGGATGTGGTGCACAACCCGGGCTGGTTCGAACGATTGCGTCACCGACTGACACTCGGTCTGATCGGAATCCTCCAGCGCCGCCGGTCCCGTCGAGTCTTGGGATTTGAGCCGGTATGATGAAGAGATGAACGCTACACCCGATATCATCAAGTTGGCGGTCTTTGCAGTGGGTGGTCAAGGTGGTGGAGTATTGTGTAACTGGATTGTCAACGCTGCGGAACGTAATGGGTACCGTGCCCAGGCAACGTCTATCGCTGGTGTTGCACAGCGTACCGGTGCCACGAGTTATTACGTTGAAATGGTTCCCGATCATGGTCGCCTACCCGTATTTGCCCTGGCGCCATCGGCCGGAGATGTCGACATCCTTGTCGCCGCCGAAATGATGGAATCAGGTCGGGCCTTGATGCGCGGGTTGGTGACTCCAGATCGTACAACAATGATTACATCTACACACCGCATGCTAGCAATGTCCGAAAAGACTGTGCCCGGCAACGGGGTGACTGATTCGCGGCCGGTGATCGAGCAAGGACAAGCCCAATCACAACGCTATATCGCGTTTGACATGGAGCAGATTGCCGTGGATGCGGGCAGTGTGATCTCGGCCAGTTTGTTTGGCGCATTGGCGGGTTCCGCTGCGCTGCCTTTTTCGCGAGATAGTTTTGAGGAAACCATACGGGCCACCGGTCGTGGTGTAGAGACCAGCCTCAAAGCCTTTGATGTTGCGTTTTCCGCTGCGCGCGAAGTACAGCCTAAGCTTGCGGACGCTGCCGAAAAGGCACGGATCCCCCAATACGCTGTCCGAGGCCCTGAGCTGCAACAGCGAAACTGGCAACAGCTTATGGCAAGGTGTGCCGAGCTGCCACAGGTCGTTCAAACTATGGCGCTCGCAGGGTGTCACAATGTCGCTGATTTTCAGGACGTTGACTATGTCACTGAATATCTTGAGCGCCTTGAGTCGGTTGTCCAAAAAGACGTTGTACACGGGGGCGCAGATCGGGGATATAGACTGTCGGTCGTTGCGGCGAAATATATTGCCAACGCCATGGTTTATGACGATGTTATCCGGGTGGCAGACCTGAAAACGCGAGCCGTACGGTTCTCCCGTATCCGCACTGATATCGGAGTGAGCGATGACGAGGTTTTGTACCTGACCGAATATTTTCACCCCGGGGCACAGGAAATCTGTGCCATGTTTCCCGTCCGATGGGGCCGCTTGGTCGAGTCCAGTCCGCGACTTTTCCGTTGGCTGGATAGACTGGTGAATCGCGGGCGCAGAATCCGAACGGATAACATATTGGGGTTCATGCAGCTCTATATGATTGCGGGTCTGCGTCGATGGCGCCGCCGTCTTTTACGTCATGTGGTCGAGCAGCAGCATATGCAGACCTGGATAGAGTCGGTGTTGAAGATGGTGTCTGCTGATTACGATCTAGCTGTAGAGATGATCCGCTGCCGTCGCCTGGTCAAAGGTTACAGCGATACCCATGCTCGTACGCTGTCCAAGTTCGACCGAGTTATGGCTGCTGCGATTGACCTGCGAGATCTGGCGGACGCGGCTGATCGAGTCCGTCGACTTTGCGCCTCCGCTATGCAAGAGGAGGATAGTGCGGGGTTGGCAGAAGCATTACACGCAGTAAAGCGTGTTCACTGAGATTGAGGGTGGTGAACCTACTCAGGGTCAGTTGGAACGGCATCGTAGGCCGATGGTCAGCACCAGCGTACCGAGCGTTACAAACCAGAACAGCGACCACCACGGCATACTCAAGCCAGCAAATGTCCAATCTACTGATGCGCACTCACCGGATCCAGTCAGCGTTTCACGAATTGCTCGAGATAGCGGGAATGCACGAAGCATGTAGTCCAGTCCAGGGCCACACTCGGGCACCTGATCAGGGGGTAGGTTTTGCAGCCAGACATGACGACCCGCAATAGCTGTACCCAGGGCGGCAAAGAACCCGCCCAATAAAGCGTAAATTGTACGCCCGCGCCTACCTGGGTTATGCAGCGCTGCGACCAGCGTCAATAGACCCAGGGCAAAAAACGCACCGCGTTGAAAAATGCATAGTGGGCATGGGTCAAGAAACTGCGTGTACTGCAGCCAGTAGGCATAACCTAAAAGGGCTGCACAGGTCAATGCAACGAGAAGATTCAGGTAACGAAAAGCAGCAGATTCTGGTTGTTCGGTCACGGTGCTATTGTATCGCCAGACCGGCCCTTGGGTTGGCAACACCTGGAAGTTTTGTACACGCTAATATCTTTTAATGGACACATAATCTATGGTGGTAGAAACAACCCGGAGTCAGAGCGAATTTGTTGGTGTTTCGAGTGTGGAACGAGAACAACTTCACTTGCTCTACCGACGTTCAAATGTGTGTGGACTCAAACGTCTCAGTGCCCATCTGGTTCTGATTGCGATCGCGGCAGTGGGTGTCCATCAGTCCGAATCGATACAATTGTATATTCCAGCGGCTTTTGTGTTGGGCGTTGTTGGAATCTTTCTTTTCGCGCCGCTACATGAATGCATTCATCGCACGGCTTTTCGGTCACGGTGGTTGAATGATACAGTAGCCGGCGTAGCAGGATTTTTGCTGCTGTTACCCCCGCGTTATTTTCGGTCATTTCATCTCAGTCATCATCGCCATACCCAGGTCTCTGCGCGGGATCCCGAACTGGTGGGCAAGAATGTCAGTACGTTCGGTCAATATCTGATTTACGTCTCAGGTATGTTGTATTGGCGAGATGGCATTTTGATTTTGATTCGCCACGCGATGGGACAGGTTACAGCATCCTACATTGGCCGGGCAGCATCCCAACCAATCATCAATGAAGCGCGCTGCTATTTGTGCATCTATGTACTATTGGCTGTCTTATCAGCAATATTTCAAACGAGTGTGCTAGTCACATTCTGGCTGGTCCCAGCAATTCTGGGGCAGCCCATATTACGACTATACCTACTGGCTGAGCACACGCTGTGTCCTTTGATACCGGACATGCTGCGAAACAGTCGCACTACGCTCACTTCACTGCCGGTCCGCTTCATTGCTTGGAATATGCCCTATCATGCCGAGCATCACGCCCTGATGGCTATACCGTTTCATGCGTTACCCAGGGCTCATGCGTTGTTTCGAGATCGGATCGACCACTTGACCCCAGGCTACAGTACATTTCATCGGCAATTGCTGGCCACGATCCGACGAGGAAACGTGTGAGCTACAGCAAGGAAGCTGATTTAATTAGCGGCCGAAGCTGTTAGGCCCGCGGATGAAACAGCATTACGCCGTGAACCGAATGTGCTTAACTGTTGTTTTTAACACCGCGTGTGGTAGCGATCGGAAGATAGGCCCGCTGGGATTCTGCGCGAACCATGGTTAAAACTATTCCGACGGTAGTGATCCTTCTGGCCCTGTTGGGTAGCCTGACAGGAAAAGCCGATCAGAAAGACAATGCGGCTGCAATGCGTTCAGTGATTCAAGCCCAGCTGGATGCCTTTGCGCGCAATGATGCCGTTAAAGCCTACGCCCAGGCGTCACCAGAGATCCGATCCATATTTCCGACAACCGAACATTTCATGACGATGGTCCGTCAGGATTATTCGGCTTTAATCGCACCTGCAGTCATCGGTTTTCTGGGTGTTGTTGACGACAGCGGTCGGCCTGTTTTTCAGGTTCTAGTCGAGGGGCGAGACGGGCGCCGTTGGATGGCGTTTTACACCATGGTGCAACTGAACGATGCCAGTTGGAGAATCGGCGGCTGTGTCCTGACCAAGCTGTCCGAAGAGTCGGCATAAGATGAGGCTGATATCATTCGTTTTCACGCCGTACCACAAGGTCTACAATGCCGCCGTCAGGATCTGTCGACAGGTGGAAGACGATAGGGCGACAGCACACCTGGCAATCTTCGACATAGGCGTCATTGCCGGTAGATGGATCAATACTGATGCCGATCAACTCACCGCAGTAGGGACAATCAATGCTGCGCTCCTCAAGTATCATCATCGCTTAATCTATCCGGTTAGGGTTTAATGCCGGTCCAGTGCCAGGTCTTCAATAATGGTGGTGTTTGGCGTTGAGCGAAAGATTTGAGGTGACACTTTGATCTTGATCGACCGGCTGCCACCACCCAGAATCACGTAATTCGGTAGCATCACCCGGCTGTCTACCCACAGCGGCAGTGAATCAGGCAGGCCGACAGCCGTCACTCCGCCGATCTCCATGCCGGTGAGATCACGGGTTTCTTCAGCCGACGCAAAGGAACATTTTTTCACCCCCATTCGTTTTCTGACGCTTTTATTCACATCCAGGCGGGTCGTCGCCAGCAGAACACAGGCAGCATATTGGCGAGGATCTGATTTCCCCGCTGCAACGATGACGTTGGCCGAGACAGATAAGGGAATGTTGTAATGTTCACAGAATACAGCGGTGTCAGCGAGATCGGGATCACACTCAAGGATCTCGTATTCGAGCCCTAGCATATCGAGGGTTGCCAGTGCTTGGGCAGCGGGATCTCCAACTGTTGGCTTGTTACTCATATTTGTTGTGCGGTATGGGTTCGAAGGATGATCACTGACGGCTTATTTTACGGCGAATGATATTCGGATACAGTAACGAACACGATCTGGAGCTAGAAATTATTCAGCAGGAGAACAGCAATGACCGACTACAGCCAGATGAAATGTGAGGCGTGCCGAGTAGGTGCTCCCTTGGCCACAGCAGACGAAGTTGAAGGTTTTCTAAAGCAGCACCCGCAGTGGGAAAAACTTGTGGCCGATGGAGAGGACCGAATTCAACGCAAATTCCAGTTCAAAGATTTTGAACAGGCCCTTGCTTTTACCAACCGGGTTGGTGCACTGGCTGAGGAGGAAGGTCATCATCCCGCGTTATTGACTGAATGGGGCCGGGTCACGGTCGGCTGGTGGACGCATAAGATCCATGGCCTGCACGTGAATGATTTTATTATGGCATCAAAAACCGATACCTTAGCGGGATAGCTGGACCGGATTGAGTCCGGCTACAACACAAGACTAGATCCACGGACCGTATCTCCACCCCGCCTGTCGTTCTATAATGATCCCGCACCCTTTACCCTAAGGTTTCTGTGGATAGAACCGAACGCTTTTATACCATTGACCGTCTGTTGCGTGGCCGGCGTAAGGTGTCCCTCCACCAGTTGATGGAGGAGTTGGAAGTGTCCCGTGCAACCGTACGCCGGGACCTCGAATATATGCGAGACCGGATGGCAGCGCCGATCGTGTGGGATGCCGCACTGCGGGGTTACTGCTACCGACTGGAATCCGCCGGTGACGATGACCGGTATGCTCTGCCTGGCCTGTGGTTCAATGCTTCAGAAGTCTATGCACTGCTGACCATGGACCATCTACTCAGCAGTTTACAGCCAGGATTGCTTGAGCCGCATATCCAGCCTTTACGCGAGCGCATCAGGCGGTTGTTGGGCAGCGGTGAACACCCGGCACAAGAGGTCGAAAAGCGTATACGCATACTCTATATGGCGTCTCGCCAGATGGACTCGCGCGTATTTGCCTCTATCGCCAACGCGTTGATGGGCCGACGCCAGCTTCTTATCGTTCATCTGAACCGGCGCAGCAATCTGCGTACCGAGCGGATCGTTTCACCGCAGCGATTGGCCCATTATCGTGACAACTGGTATCTGGACTGCTGGTGTCATTTGCGCAAAGGTCTGCGAAGTTTCGCCGTCGATGCGATTGAGGGTGCCGAGCTTAAGGAAGATCAGCCAGCAAAAGAAGTCAGTGACAACAAGCTCGAAAAGGTACTGGGTGCCGGTTACGGAATTTTTGCAGGAGATAGAACCCATCAAGCAGTACTGCGGTTTACACCCGAGGCAGCGCGATGGGTCGCCTCAGAAAAGTGGCATTCACAACAAGAAGGTACAGTCGAGCCCGACGGCAGTTTCCGGCTGAGTGTGCCGTATGCCAAGGAAACAGAGCTGGTGATGGATATTCTGCGCCACGGTTCTGACGTAGAGGTTTTGTCCCCGACCAGTTTAAGGCAAACAGTGCGGCAACGGCTGGCAGCCACACTTAAACAGTACTAAACGGTAACCGATTTCGAACATGACGCGTTGTGACTGTAAGCCAGGATAGGGTGCTGGCTGGGAACAACGTTAAAGGAGTCGGGTGGATGCTGCTAAGCGGTATTATGTTTATCGGTGTTACCGGCATCGTACGATACCTCGGCGGCGAAATGCACCCGATTCAAGCTGCATTTATTCGCTACGCGTTTGGTATTGTTCTGGTTGTGCCCGTGATATTGCGGGTGGGGCTGTATGAGTTGCTGTCCGCCCGAATACGCTTACACGCAAGCCGGGGTTTGGTGCATGGTATCGGTGTGATGTTGTGGTTCTACGCGATGAGCCGCCTGCCGATTGCCGAGGTCACAGCACTGGGGTTTACCACGCCGATTTTTACTACAGTAGGTGCCATGTTGATTCTCGGGGAACGGGTCAAGAATTATCGTGTGGCAGGGATACTGCTGGGTTTTATCGGTGCCATGATTGTGCTCCGACCCGGTCTGCGGATCATTGACTTCGGTGCTGTAGCCATGTTGTTTGCGGCGCCCCTGTTCGCTTGTTCCCTGTTGTTGGCAAAGGTCGCTACAAAAACCGAATCGAGTTCGGTCATTGTTGCTCTACTGTCAGTATTCTGCACCCTCACGCTGCTACCTTTGGCGCTGGTCTACTGGCGTACCCCGACGATGGAGGAGTGGTCGCTGCTGTTTCTCACCGCAATTTTCGCTACCTTAGGTCACTATTTTCTGACCCGGGCCTTTCAAAGTGCTGAACTCAGTGCGCTGCAGCCGTTTGCTTTCCTGCAACTGGTATGGGCCACATTGCTTGGCCTGGTTGTGTTCAGTGAACAGCCCGATCTATGGTTATGGCTCGGTGCCGGATTGATCGTGTTTTCCGCCACCTGGATTGGCCGGCAGGAAGTGCGCAGCAGCCGTAGTCCACCAGCTGATTGCTGACACAACAGTGGGTTGTGGCCTGGATTCCCGGTGCTTCTGGCCGTGAGGATCAGCTGATGAGCTACCCGTTGTCGATAATGCCGACTAAGATGGGGTTTATATTCTGGGTTCGGCTTATTTCAAGGTATTAAATTGCTCCACGTTTGCTACGGTAACCAGCTTGAAGTGCTTGCCGAACAACTCGCTGAGCACCTTGACAACCACGCGGTTGATCCGCTCGAGCCTGAGCTGATCGCTGTCCAGGGCCACGCGGTTTCGCGCTGGCTGGCCTTGCGATTAGCTACTGACCGTGGCATTTCAGCCAACAACAAAATGTTGTTTCCTGCCGAGCTGCTTTGGCTGCTTTTCAGACGCGTGTTGCCGGAGGATGTGCCGCCATTTAATGGGTTCAGTGCACAAACGTTGGCCTGGCGGGTGTTGGCGCTGCTGCAGTCAAAACAGTTTGTGAGCAGGCATGCAGCCCTTACACATTATCTTGAAACCGCGTCGCCAGTAGGTCAGTGGCAGCTCGCCGAGCGTTTGGGCAGACAGTTCGAGCAATATCTGATTTATCGGCCGGATTGGATTCAGCAGTGGGAGTCGGAAGGGGACACGCATTGGCAGGCTGCACTGTGGCGGCGCCTGCTGACAACCGGGGATGACCGACACTGGCTTAATCTGAGGACGAGACTGGTCAAGATGATGGCACAAGAGCCTGCCGCTGCAGAACGCTTACCTCGGCGTATCAGTCTTTTTGGTCTGCCAAGACTGTCTGAGGTCTATTTGGGAATTCTGCAGACCATGGCGGTCTATTGTGATGTGCGAATTTATGCACTCAATTACTCGTCCGTGTTCTGGGCGGATATTGTGAGTGACAAGGAACGCACGCGGCAGGTACTCAGTAACCAGAGTGGGCTGGTGGACTATATGGAAACGGGTAACAGCCTGCTCGCCTCTCTGGGGCGACAAGGTAGGGCGTACTTTGGTCAACTGCTTGAACTTGATGCGCTCGATGAGGAGGTGTTTCATCCACCCGCTTCAAACACACTACTCGGACAGATCCAGTCCGATATTTTCTATCTTCGGGAGGGCGGGGATCAGGGCGTACAACGTGAGGTAGAACCGTCGGATAGCTCCATACAGATCCACGTGTGTCACAGTCCGATGCGGGAAGTGGAGGTGCTACATGATCGCCTGTTGGATCAGTTTGATCGACAACCGGACCTGGACCCGGCCGAAGTGCTGGTGTTGGTTCCAGACATTGAAACCTACGCAGCCTATATCGAGGCTGTATTTGGCACGCTCACCGACGACCGGAGAATACCTTTTCGAATCGCGGATTGCGGTCAAAGCCAGCGGACGTCCCTGATTGAGACTTTCTTCGCACTGCTGGACATGCCGTTTGGGCGCTATGACGCCACTGCAGTGTCTGCGCCCCTGGCTGAGCCCGCTATTCAGAAGCAGTTCGACTTATCCGGCACTGATGTGGATCAGATCCTGTATTGGGTCCGGGAGAGCGGCATTCGATGGGGTATCGATGCGGCGGATATGACCAGGCTTGAGCTGCCAGTGGGTGAGGAGAACACCTGGCGACGTGGCAGCGACCGCCTGGTACTGAGTCACGCCCTGCCGCCGGGTGACGTGTTCGATCAACTCGCGCCGTGTGGTCCTTCGGATACCACAGATGCTCAGGTAGTCGGCCGCTTCCGCAGTTATCTAGAGCTGGTTTTTACGCTGCGAAACGAACTTTCCGGTGAACGCACCGTTATAGACTGGAACGTTAAAGCCAACAGTTTACTCGACCGTTTCTTTGCCTTGGACGCGAGTAACGAAAGTGAACTGCGCACTCTGCGGGATAGTCTAACTGGCGTTGCCTACAGTGCCGAAGCAGCCGGTTACAACGGCACGGTAACGCTAGAGGTTTATCGGCATGACCTTGCCCAACGACTGGCTGTACCGAGTCGCGGGTTTTTTGGGACTGGTGCGGTGACCTTTGCTGCGCTAGCGGCGGGTCGCTGTCTACCGGCAAAACTGGTTTGTTTGCTGGGCATGAATAACAGTGTGTATCCGCGGGCAGATAGTCGCCACGGTTTTGATCTGATTGCCCAGTACCCCCGTGTCAGTGACCGGCGACAAAGAGAAGAAGATCGCCAGGTTTTTCTCGACGCAGTGCTGTGTGCTCGCCAGCAGCTTTATATCAGTTACACCGGCCGCGACATCCGTGATGACCGTTCCAAACCGCCGTCAACACTGATCAGTGAACTGTTTGACTACATAGATCGAACTTCACGGCCACAGGCAAACATGAGCAAGACCAGTTCTGCAATGACCATTCAACACCCGATGCAAGCTTTCAGCGAGCAGTATTTTCAAGACAACGCCACGCAATTGTTCAGTTATGCGCGTGAGCTCGTGCGTTCCGGGGATGTTGTTGTCCCCGGCCCCGGTGCGCTGGTCGACGTGCCATTGACGCGGACAGAAACCGAATCCGAGATCACACTGGAGAATCTGGTGCAGTTCTTTACGCATCCGGTCAGAGTGTTGTTGCGTGATGTGCTGGACATTCGTCTTGAATCTGCCGACGTCTTGCTGCAGACGCGAGAGCCTGTTGAGCTGGACTATTACACCAGGATGACGGTGCGCGAAGTCATGCTGGCAGAAAAACAGCGAGGTGCAGCCTTTGAAGCAGTGGTTGATCAGCTGCGCGCCGGCGGCAAGGTGCCCATGGGGGCAGTCGGCTTTCGGGCACTGGAGTTTGAGTGGCATAAGATTGCACCGCTTTATGACCGTTTACTGTCGGCCGGCTTTAGCGCTGAGGGAGAGGTGATTGAACTGGTGCTAGATGTTGCCGGGACCCGCCTTACAGGGTCAGTGTCTCCGCTTACAACGAACGGACTGGTGCACTGCAGTGTGATGGATCTGACGGCTCGTGACCGGATTCGGTTGTGGGTCGCGCACCTTGCCCTGTGCGCTTCCGACACCTCGTACACTCGATCCAGCCAAGTGTTCGGTCCTGATCAGGCTGAATCCTTCGACGTCATCGGTGAACCCCACACATTGCTGGCCGACCTGATCGCGATGTACCAGGAGGGCTTGACCCGCCCACTGCCGTTTTTCCCCCGAAGCGCGTGGGAGTATGTGAGCACCACCGGCGACCCGGCCAAGGCAGCAGCTAGGACGTGGGCGGGTAACGATTATGCCTGGGGCGAAAGCGAAGACGCCTACAACCAGCTCGCTTTTCGCGATAGCGGCATCGAGATTTTAGAGGGAGAATTCGAACAGCTGGCTTCTCGGATCCTCGGGCCACTGCAGGCGAATCGAGTGGTGATACGCTGATGGCGACGCCACCTCTGGATATCTGCGCGTTGCCGCTCGCCGGAATGAATCTGGTGGAAGCGGCTGCGGGCACTGGCAAAACGCGGACGATTGCGGCACTTTACTTGAGAACTGTACTCCAGACCGAAATTCAGGTCAGGAATATTCTTGTCGTGACCTACACTCATGCCGCCACCCGGGAGTTGCGAGAACGGGTCCGTGATCTGTTGCTGCAGGCTGTTGGGGTGTTTCAACACGGGGATGCTGGAGAAGATGCACTCCTGAACCATCTTGCTGCAATTCATCCGGATTCGGAACTGGCCGTCAAACGTTTGCGACGGGCCATCGCAGATTTTGATGAGGCTGCGATTTTTACCATCCATGGGTTTTGTCAACGCGTTCTTGCCGAAAATGCGTTCGAAGGTGCGCAGCCGTTTGAATCGGAACTGCTGACAGATGAACGGCAGTTCGTCGGTGAAGTAGTGGATGATTTCTGGCGCCGAAATATCTACCCAGCCAATGTTTTATGGGTCGACTGGCTTCAGGCAAATGGGGTAGATCGTCCCGAGACCCTTTTGAACGGCTTGGCTAACGTCACGGGTAAACCCTACCTGCACATAGCGCCCTTGCCCGAACCCAAACCGCCCAAGATTCTGGAAAACGAGCTCCAGAGCTGTTTCCAAAAGTTGGCTGACGACTGGTCAGCCCAGCGAGACAGCGTAGAAAAGATTCTGCTCGAAGACGATCGGCTGAATCGCAACCGGTACCGGGTATCCAGCGTTGCCGTCTGGATTACCCAGATGGACCAGTTGCTCAAGCGTTCGCGGCCCGACTTTATGGCGCTACGTGAATTCACACGGTTTGACAGATTTCAGGCATCGGTCATTTCCGATCGCCGTTCTGTGAAAAAAGGGCACGCCCCGCCAACCCACCCTTTTTTTGAATCCTGTGATGATTTTGCTGAATGCCTTGAAAACCTAGAAGCTATTTATCAGCAGCGCTACCGCATTTTTCAACGTGAGCTGTATCAGTACGTGGTGATTGAGTTGCCGCTTCGCAAAACCGAGCGCGGAGCGCTGGGCTATGATGATCTGCTGACACGGCTACAAACCGCATTGCGTAGCCCTCATAGCGGCTCGCTGGTCGAGAAACTTCGTTCGGACTATCAAGTAGCACTGATTGATGAATTTCAGGATACTGACCCCGTTCAGTACGATATTTTCCGCAAGATTTATCACGGGTCTGATTGCCCTGTCTTTCTCGTTGGTGATCCAAAACAAGCGATCTACAGTTTTCGCGGTGCCGACGTTTTCACGTATCTCTATGCACGGCAGGACACAACGAAGCAGTTTTCGTTGGAGCAGAACTGGCGCTCGGTACCGCAACTGGTTCACGCTGTAAATCTGCTTTTTGAACGGCGGGCAGATTTACCGGCGTTCCTGTTGGATGAGATCGATTTTTCACCTGCACAACCAGCACCCAAGCAGCTGCCCGAGCTGACCGAATCCGGCTTAGCAGCACCGGCCATGACGATCTGGCCATTGTCTCGAGAAGATGACGACAACAAGCCGATTGCTAAGCACCGTGCAGGCTCGTTGTGTGTAGCGGCGACTACAACCGAAATCACCCGGCTTCTCGCCCTACCGGCAAAGATCGGTGAGGAGCCACTTCACCGCAGCGACATCGCGGTGCTGGTACGAACGCATTCACAGGCCCGTATTGTGGAAACTGCAATGCGAGAGGCCGGCATCGCCAGCGTTCGACATTCCCAGGAAAGCGTTTATCAAACACACGAGGCAGTGGAACTGGAGCGTGTTCTCATCGCGATACTGGAACCGAATCGGGAAGCACGAGTACGGGCGGCACTGCTGACCGATTTCTGGGGCATGGATGCCGCATCCCTGCAGTCGTTCTCGTCACTCGAGCTGGCGTGGGATGCCCGGCTTGCCGGATTTCATCACTATCACGAGCTGTGGCGCACCCACGGATTCATGCGAATGTTTCGAGAATGGACTGCGGTAGAGGGCGTCTATCCACGGCTGCTGGATTTTGAAGATGGTGACCGGCGCCTGACAAACTTACTGCAGCTGGCTGAGTTGATTCATGGTCAGGAGCGGCACTGTGCCGGACTCAACAACTTGGTTACTTGGTTTTCAGAAGCAATGACACGGCCGCCGGTCAGAGATGATCCATCGCTGCTCAGACTTGAGAGTGACGAGGACCGGGTCCAGATTGTCACCGTGCACGGCAGCAAAGGCCTGCAGTATCCGGTGGTGTTTCTACCGTTCAGCTGGAGCGGCGGGCTTCAAGTGGCTGGCTCTGAACGCTGCATTTTTCATGACATTAGCCAGGGTAATGCCGCCACGGTCGATTTTGGTTCGGTGGACTTTGAACAACACCTGGCGCAGGCCTGCCGTGAAGAACTGGCCGAAAATCTGCGATTATTTTATGTGGCATTGACTCGGGCACGCTGTCGCTGCTACCTCGCCTGGGGGGCCGTCAACGATGCGGCTACGTCCGCACTGGCCTGGTTGCTGCACCGGTCACTGGATGTCGTGCAAGATGATTTCATCACAGCACTTCAAACACGCTTCAGAGCAATCACCGATCCAGAGATTTTCGACACGCTCGAGCGCTTGGCCGAAAGGTCCGAGGGTGCCATCCAGGTGATCGAGCCCAGTTTTGAACCTAACGGCCTTACAACATCCGATGCCGTGTCTAAACGGCCAATGGCTGCTCGAGAGGTCGATCGAAAGATCGATCAGACATGGCGGCTGACGAGCTTCAGCGCACTTTCGACGGGGTACAACACGGAACTTCCGGATTACGATCACGCTCAGCAGCGAGTGCTGTATGACGGTGAACGGCCGGATGTTTTTACCTTTCCGCGCGGTGCACGGGCAGGAACCTGTCTGCATCAGGTGTTTGAAGAACTGGATTTTTCGAGCCCTGATGCAGACCATCGCAACGCGGTTATTGAGCGGGTGCTAAAGACACACGGTTATGAAGCGAAGTGGCAGGATGTGGTAGCACAACTGGTGGACCGCGTCCTCCATGTGCCGCTCGATCCGCACGGCAAGTTACGACTGGTAGATATTCAACAATCGCAGCGCGTCGACGAAATGGAGTTCTACTACCCGTTCGCAGCGCACGATCCCCAAGCGCTCAAGTCAGCGATTCAAGCTTCATCAGACGACGCCCATATCAAATCTGCTATCCAACAGATTGAACTGGGCTCGACTGCCGGATTCATGCACGGATTTATCGATCTGGTCTTTGAGGCAGCGGGCCGCTATTACCTGGTTGACTACAAGTCCAATTTTCTTGGTATGAATCAAGATGATTACCGACCCGGCCTGCTGAAAGAGGTGATGGAGCGCGAGCAATATGTACTGCAATATCTAATCTACACAGTTGCTCTGCATCGGTACTTGAAGCATCGGATACCTGATTATCACTACGAGGAACATTTCGGCGGTGTTTACTATCTTTTTCTCAGAGGCATGGATCCCGCACTGGATAACCAATGTGGTGTGTATTACGACCGACCCGGTCAGGCGCTGATCGGACCGCTCGAAAGACTGCTGGGCAGTGTCATATGAGTGCGCTGATCAAACAACTGGAAATCGCACGGCGGTATGGCGATCTCAGCGACATCGCATTTCACTTTGCCGAGTTACTGGGCCGGCTTGACCCAACTGCAGGTGACCCGTTGCGACTGGCCGCTGCACTGGTCAGTCAGCGTACAGGTTCTGGTCATGTCTGTGTCAATCTGCCCGACGAAGCCGACCGCCGCCTGTTGACCAGCGACAATGACCTCAACATCACCGCACCGCCACTGGCCGAGTGGATGGCTGTGCTGAAAAAGTCCATGGTGGTGACAGTGTCGGGCGAATATCGGCCGCTGGTACTTGAACCTGACGGCCGACTGTATCTTTATCGCTATTGGGACTGGGAAAAACGATTGGCTGAAGACCTTCTAGTTCGTGCTCGGCTGCCGGATCTTGACATCGACGACAACGCCCTGAGCCAGGCCCTGACCGCAGTTTTTCCTGCGGGTCTTGGCAGTTCAGACCAGAAGGTGGCTGCTGCCCTGAGTGTTTTTCGTCCCTTGAGTGTTATCACAGGAGGTCCGGGCAGCGGTAAAACCACGACCGTAGTCCGGACCGTCGCACTGTTGCAGGCCGTTGCGGGCATGCCTGCAGATGCGTTTACCCTGGCAGCCCCCACCGGCAAAGCAGCGGCACGGCTACGGGAGGTGTTCGTACAGTCGGTAACTCTGCCGGGACTGGAAAATCTTCAGTTGCCCGAACGCACGACCACGATACACCGGCTGCTCGGAATTCATGCCGCCGATGGCAATCCGGTTCATGATGCCCGCAACCCCCTGACTTGCCGTGTACTGGTGGTGGATGAAGCCTCGATGATCGACCTAGGGCTGATGGTCAAGCTGGTCGAGGCGATGCCTCGACATGCCCGCCTCATTCTGTTGGGGGACCGGGATCAACTGGCCTCAGTGGAGGCTGGTTCTGTACTCGAAGATATCTGTAACGGTGCGCAAGGCTTGCCTGAGGCGCTGGCAGCCAGGCTTGGCCGGGTAACCGGTGTGCAGGATGTCTCTGGTGCTACGCCTGGAAACGCGGCGCCACTCGCCGGTTCGCTCGCTGTGTTGCAGGATAGCTGGCGATATGATCGCACAAGCGATATCGGCAGGTTGGCCAGCGCCGTCCAGGCAGGTGATGTGAGCCAGACGATCGACTGTCTGCAGAATCCTGTTGCAAGCGCCACGACGCTATTGCCGTACGAGGGTCAGCCCGGGCTAGCAAGGCTTCTGATCGAGCGTATCGTGTCGGGTTACAGCCAGTGCCTGTCTCTCGCGATTGCCGGGGCACCTGCCCACCGTGTCTTTGAGTGTTATGGAGAACTCAGGGTTTTATGCGCGCACCGCAACGGTATCAGTGGTGTCAGCGGTATTAACCGGCTGATCGAACAGCAGTTGATCAAAACTGGACAGATACCAGCCGGTGTATCGTGGTATCCCGGCCGGCCCGTGATTATCCTGAGTAACGACTACCGCCTGGGGTTGTTTAACGGTGATATGGGCATTGCGCTGGTTGATCCGAATCGTCCAGCGCAGTTGGCAGTCTATTTCCCGCAGCCCAGCGGGACTTACCGCACGGTCTGGCCGGGCCGTCTGCCGGCTCACGACACCGTGTATGCGATGACGGTACACAAATCCCAGGGCTCCGAGTTTGGTCGCTCTGTGTTGGTATTGCCCGAGCGCCCTTCACCGGTGTTATCCCGGGAGTTGATATACACCGCCTTGAGTCGAGCAGTGCACGCGCTGGAGATCTGGGGCAGTCAAGACATACTGTCACTGGCGGTCAGCCAGCAGGCCCGACGCAAGTCTGGATTGCAACATCGTCTGCAGTGATAGGATTTTCTCAGCGGGCTAGCAGCAGCGTTGTCGCAGCTTACAATAAGCAGCCCAACGCCCGGTAACTCTTTTTGATACCACTGCACGACGACAACCCTACGGAACGCACACCGTTTCTCACTGTCGGCCTGATCGGTGCGTGTGTACTGGTTTACCTGTGGCAGTGGTCGCTGGGGCCAGAACAGACGGCGGCTGTGTATGCGCTGGGTGCGATCCCGGCGGTGGTGTTTGATCATGCCAGACTTGCACCGGAACTGGAGTGGATCGCACCCGTGTTGACGCCGGTTACTTCATTGTTTCTGCACGGGGGGTTCATGCATCTTGCGGGAAATATGCTTTATCTGTGGATCTTCGGTAACAATATCGAAGATGCCATGGGGCACGGCCGTTTCATCGTCTTTTATGTTATCTGCGGCATCGCCGCTGTTCTGGCACAGGCTTTACCGAACACCGAATCAACGGTGCCCATGATTGGTGCCAGTGGGGCGATATCCGGTGTACTCGGCGCCTATCTCCTGCTTTATCCGAAGGCGCGGGTACTGGTGCTGATTCCACTTGGGTTCTTTTTGCATACGATGCGTCTTAAAGCCGGTGTCGTACTGGTAATCTGGTTCGTGATGCAGATCCTGAGTTCACTCACCGCAGGTGACGGTCCCGGGGTGGCTTGGTTCGCCCATATTGGGGGCTTTGTTGCCGGTGTTGTGCTGGTACCCTTTTTCAAGCGGCGCCAGGTGTCTTTATTCCAGCCCGCCCACAGTCAAGGCAGCTGGCACCAAAAGAAGCGGCGATCTTGATGCAGTGGGCCACAGACAATAGTCGTTCGACCTACCGCTGGTTAGCCTGGATGCTGTGTCTCGGTATTGGTTGGCGGGTGCTGCGCTGGTCCCTGGGCATGCCGATGTGGGGCGATGAAGTCATGCTGGCACTTAATTTTCTGGACCGTAGCTGGGATGGCTGGTTGCAGCCGCTCGACATGGGACAGGTTGCCCCCCCCTTGTTCATGCTGCTGCACGGTACCCTCATGCAGATCGCGGGTTATTCGGAATGGGTCCTGAGATTACCAGCACTCATGTTTGGGATTGGCGCGTTGCTGCTGTTTGCTCGGTTTGCCTATGATGTGGTTGAGCAACGCTCCGCACTGTGTGCGGTGGCTGTGCTGGCGGTGGCCTATTACAGTGTCCGCCATGGCAGTGAATTCAAACCCTACGCGCTGGATCTGCTGCTGGCTGTTGGCTTGTTGTTTGCGAGTTATCGGTTCCGATGCAATCCGTTTGGTCGATGGCAGATCAGCGGCCTGGTTCTGGTTATTGTGTTAGCGCCGCTGTGTTCATTCCCATCCATTTTCGTGACGGCAGGGGTCATCACCGGTCTTTTGGCCGATGCCCTGGTGAAACGTGAGCGCCGCAGGCTGTATCTCACGCTCGGGATCGCCGTACTCGCTATCATCATGGCTATTACACAATACACTGTAATCATTACTCCTCAGGCACAGGCCAACGAACTGCTCAAAACGCTCTGGCAAAGGGGGTTTCCGCCGGGGGATGGATTCAGCTTTCTCGGTTGGTTTGTGGCGCAATCTGCTGGTCGGTTGATGGCCTATCCGCTGGGCGGTCGACACTTCGGCAGTGTCCTGACGCTGCTTCTGGTGTGTGTCGGTGTGGTTTCACTCTATAGGACACGGCAGTGGTTCCTGCTGTGGATTCTATTGATGCCGTTTGCTGGTAACGTGGTAGCCGCAGCTTTGCATTGGTATCCCTATGGGCAAAGTGCCCGAATAGCGCAACACCTGGCGCCGTCGATCTGTCTGCTTGCGGGTGTGGGTATTGTTACTGTGTTGTTGGGACGACACAAATTATGGGTGCCCAGACGGCTGGTTTGGGTCTTGTGCGGGCTGAGTATTATCGGTTTCGGGGGTATGGCCGAGGTGATGGCCAGGCCCTACAAGTCACGCGGTGATCTGTTGGTGCGTGAGTTGATTCAACAGACCCTGCCGGCCCTGGACTGCCGGACACTTCAGGTGGTCAATACAGCTGACACCGTTCCGGTCAATTTTCGGTGGTACTTGGCGATCGACTCCACGACGCGGTTCGGGGTAGATCCGGTCCAGGCGCTTGAGCACAAAGACGAACCGGTGTGTCTCCTGCTTTTTGATGCCAAGCGTGATCCCGATACCGCGGACCGGTTGGGCCATGCACTCGAAAAGATCAGCGCATCGCAGCAACTGATCCGAGATGAAGTCCAAACCGCGTACATCTATGGGGGTACGCATCACCCACACCAGGTGCGCTCTATTGTGCTGTCCGCTGAGTGAACACGTGCGCATAATTTGTACCGATAAGGTACAAGCGTACACGGGCCGATGACAGATCGATCACCAGCGGGTTTGGGCATCGGCGCAACGTGGTACGCTGCGCGCTGTCCGTCCAGGCAGCCGCTGCCAGCGCTTGATGGTCCCTGCCAGACCGAGGTCTGTATTGTGGGTGGCGGGCTAGCGGGGCTGGTCCTCGCGCAGGAACTGGTTAACCACGGTGTAGACGTGGTACTGATTGAGGCTCGGGAGATTGGTGCCGGTGCGTCGGGGCGAAACGGCGGGTTCTGCAGCCCAGGCTGGGCAGCGAGCGATGAGTCGATAGAAAAACGACTGGGACTGGACCGTGCCCGTGTCCTTTACGACCTGTCCTACGAAGGATTTACCTTGATCCGGGGGTTGCTGCCTGACGTAGAGCGCACGACAGGACATTTACAAGTGTCGACCTACAGCAATGCCAACGCATTACGCCAGTTCTGTGAGCATCGCGCGGTGCATTACGGTCAGGTCCTTGAGTACGTTGATATCGAGGCGGTGCGGAGTTGCCTTAAGACCACGCGCTATTACCAGGGTGTACGTGATACCGACGCGTTTCACTGCAATCCCCTGCAGCTCTGCCAGACGCTGCTCGACACATTGCAGTCGACCGGTGTGCGGATGTACGAATACACTGCACTGACTCGATTTTCCGCCGCAACTAACGGCTGGCACATCGAGACGCCCGCTGGGTCAGTCCATGCACGAAAAATGGTCTGGTGTTGCGGCGGTTATGGGGGTGCGGAATTCAGCGGTCTTCGTAACCGGTTTTTGCCGATCACCACTTATATTGGTGTGACCTCGCCGCTGGGCCCGCCACTACAGGACGTGATTCGAACCTCAGACGCAGTGTCCGATGATCGCCGGGCGGGTAATTATTACCGTCTCGTCGGCGATAATCGACTGCTGTGGGGAGGCGACATTACGGCTTTCGGCCAGCATGATCCAGCACAGATAGCACGCCGGATGGCGCAGGATATCGCAGGTATTTTTCCGGCGCTCGCGCTCGATAACGGCCACGTTCCCATTGAGTATGCCTGGTCGGGACTGATGGGATATGCCCGCCATATGATGCCGCTGGTGGGGCCGTTGTCACCGGGCCTGTGGGCCTGTACCAGTTTCGGTGGCCATGGTCTGAATACTTCAGCGGCAGCTGCGCGAGTGGTGGCTGAAGCACTGACAGACCGATCTGACCGTTGGCAGCTCTTCAGCCCCTTCAGTTTTAGCTGGAACGGTGGCGCTGTGGGCCCCGCAGCAGCGGAAATGTGCTACCGGCTGATGAAACTCTCTGACCGGTGGCGTGCATTTCAAGCCCGTCGTGCAACACCGAGTGAACCGGTCAGCTGAGTGAAGACGCATGGAACTGCCCACACTTAAGATTGATCGCTCGCAGGCGTTGTCAGAACTGGCAACGGTGTCAAAAACCAATCGCCATCGCAGTGCATTGATACTGGCTGGAAGTGAGGCATGGTGCCTGGATTCGACTCGGGATATCTACAGCGGGTCCGACAGGGGTTCCGCCCGACTATGGATCGGTACTCATGCGATGACAGGCTTCGATGCAGTGGCGGCTAAAAAGGCCCATCAGGTTTTGGGGCAGACCTACGAAGTGGTGGTGTTTAACGGTCGTTCCGGGTTCGATGTCGATGCCCTGGGCGCAGTCAGCGGAACCATCCGAGGTGGTGGACAGTTGTGTCTACTGATGCCCTCGATTGCACACTGGTCAACTTACGCGGATCCCGCACGGACCCGCTTTACAGCATTCGGTTATTCAGAGAGCGACATCAAGTCACACTGGTTTTCTCATCTGCAACGATCTATTTCCGAATCAACGGGAGTCTTGATACTGGACCACAGCGGTGAGGTCCGCGGTCGCCTGCCCACGTTGCAGCATGCACCGGAGGCCGATACCGAGTTAAACGACCCGGACTGCATCACATCCGATCAGGTCGATGCGGTGAAGGCTGTGATCCAGGCCGCCACCGGGCAACGCCGCAAACCGGCCATACTGATCTCAGATCGGGGCCGGGGAAAATCTGCCGCACTGGGCATCGCTGCTGCACGGCTTTTACGGCAGGGGCGAGACCGAATTGTCGTTACCGGCCCGCAGCGGGAAACTGTCACCACCCTGTTGGACCACGCGGCCCGGTTACTGCCAGAGGCAAGACAATCCCAAAGTTTATTGCGATGGCGAGATTCATCGATCGAGTTTCTAGCGCCAGACCGGATCAGTGACCGGACTGTTGACGACACCATGGTCATGATTGATGAGGCAGCTGCTATACCCCTGCCGTTGTTAACAGCCGTTGTGAAAAACTGCAGCCGTCTGGCATTGGCGACCACGGTACACGGCTACGAGGGCACCGGACGGGGGTTCGAACTGCGCTTCGGCCCGATGCTGTCTTCTCAAACGCGGGGCGAGCGCCGGGTTACGCTGACAACCCCGGTGCGCTGGGCAGCCGGAGATCCCCTGGAACGTTTTATATTCCGCGCATTGATGCTGGATGCAGGGGCGACAACATCTGTGGATAGGCCCGTAGATCTAACCAGCGGCTTTCATACCGAGCGGCTTGATCGACATGCGCTGGTGGAAAATCGTAATCGGCTGGACCAGTTGTTTGGCCTGTTGGTGACATCACACTACCGTACCCGCCCCAGTGATTTGCGTTACCTGCTGGATGCTCCGGGTGTGTCGGTCTACGGCGTTTGTTGTCAGTCCGAGATAGTAGGCGCCGCCCTGGTGGTGCGCGAAGGGGGATTGGCCGCAGACCTTGCCCGTGATGTCGTGCGTGGCCGCCGTCGACCCCGTGGCCATCTGTTGCCCGTATCGATCAGCACACATCTTGGCATTGAGGCCGCGCTGCAGCTGACCTATCAGCGTATCGTGCGTATTGCAGTTCGTCCTGAACTACGGCGCCAGGGGCTGGGATCAAGGCTGATCAACTGTATTGCCAAGGACGCTCATCAGGCAGGATTGGATTGTCTGGGCGTCAGCTTCGCTGCCGATCCGGAACTGGTGGACTTCTGGTCAAAGGCTGCCATGCAGCCCATTCGGCTGGGGGTGACCCAGGGCAAAACCAGCGGAGCCAACGCGCTATTAATGCTGACAGGATTGTCCACAGCCGGGGAGCAACTCACGCGCCGCACCGCGCACCTTTTTGGCCATCGCCTGCCGGATCAGTTGGCAGACCCCCTTCGAAAAGCCGACCCGAGTCTGGTGCTGTGTCTGTTGAATAAAGGCTTGGAAGCCAAACCACCCGATCCAGATGAATTGCTCACAGCAAGTGCTTTTGCGGCGGGTCAGCGCGGATACGCAGAATGTGTCGCCGAACTGGTCACGGTTTCCTACCATCTGCTCACCGATCAGCTGGCTGGGCCGCCGGACGAAACCGGTGCGCTGTGTCTGGTACTCAAGGTGCTACAGAAACGGTCCTGGGCTGAATCTGCGGCCGCTCTAGGCCTGACTGGTCGGGCCGAAGTGACTGAACTGCTGCAACGGACGATCAGAACTTACTGTGAGGTGGCCAAGATATCCACTGCCACGAGTATTCACGGGTCAGCGGCCCCTTAATCGATTGTTCGATCTCAGCGCAGCCGTCGTCGATGAGTTAAGGCACCAGCCAGCAGCTGGTAACAACCCCATCGGCAGCCCAGTCGAACTGCGCCCGGCGGTGACCCTGGGCTGCGAGATAGAGCCATTCGAGCTGTTCGACCTTGATGGCCACTGCGGCAAAGTAGCGAAACCCCGCTTCTGACTCAACTGCTTCGGGGACACGGTTTTCAAGGTCAGTTGGAAGGCCGGAGGTGGGTTTGCTGGCGCGTGAGCCCGGTGCTTCTTGCGCGAGATAGCAGCGGCGGCTGGAGAGTGGCATCTGTGCCCAGATTTTCCGGGCAACGTCGTTTTCCTGATGGATGGTCGCAGTTGCATCCAGGCGAAGCTGGATCTTCTGCACGGGGTGATAAGCGAGCACCTGACACGTCGGCTGGCAGTGCAGTTCTTCGATCTTGGCAGAACGGCTGTCCGTATGAATCCGTAGCTCGCGGGTAGTCCGAACGGTATCCCGCAGGACCACCGTGCGGGCGCGGGCGGTTAGATCTTCGCCACTGCTGACCAGTACCGGAGT
>Ga0207988_1000031_pt1 | contig 83242 bp, 61 predicted proteins | sample ETNtaG_11_FD_185773 | JGI IMG/M metagenome (GOLD analysis project Ga0207988, IMG submission 185773) | Marine microbial and viral communities from oxygen minimum zone, Eastern Pacific Ocean - ETNP201310SV74 (SPAdes) (version 2) | ecosystem: Environmental > Aquatic > Marine > Oceanic ...
TGTAGCGGATGCCTCAGATGTGTTCCCGTTAGATTCAACTGAAACGGTGGACACTGACAGCGATGGTACGGGTAATAACGCGGACACCGATGATGATGGTGACGGCATTGAAGACAGTGTAGATTCTAATCCGATGGTTGCAAGAGATAGCACCTCTTATACGCTACCCGAAAACGTTACCGTTATTGAGACGGAGGAGTGAATTAGAAATGGGCAAAAGAAAATGGATAGTATTGTTCGCATCGCTTTTTTGCGCTACTTCGGTGTTTGGGACAGACTACGAGACGGACTCGCAGAACTTTTGGGTAACTGGCCAGGGCATTAACAGCGCGTTGGGCTCAGTAAACAGAATGGTTTGTTATATGAAGAATATGCGGCCAGATGCCTTGCTGAACGACGGTGCGTACAAGGCGATTATCTACAAAGAAGACTGCACGATGGGCAATGCCGATGCGAGCAGCGAGGAGTCTTCCGCGACGGCGACAAGCTCTCAGTCGTCGAGTACGGCTTCATCTTCGAGTAGTTCCGATGCAAAATCAAAAACTGCACAGACAGCCATCGTGAATGCCACGAAAGAAGGCGCAGACCTTCCGATGATCGGTAAAGTATGGGTTTCGATGATTGCACAAGATCAGTACGACTTCGATAAGAAAGTGTATGTCCGGAGTGAACAAACAGCCAGCCCTACTGCTGACGCACCGTACGGTGATTTTGAGATGAGTTGGACCATATATTCAAACGAAGATAAAGAAATGCCTTGGGGGGAAGGAATTGTAGCAGGCATGGAATTAGGCAGGGGATATCTCACGGCCAGCGGCAGCAAAGTGGGGTTTTTAGAGTTCTCGATGGGTGGCGAGGGCAATATCTCGGCTAACTTCGATCCGGATGGCAATGTGGAAGGCGTATATGCCGAGTTCATTTATGTTATGCCTGAAGGGGGTGAAGAGGCTGGCCACAGCGACATCCTGGTGTACTATGAATTCGGGATGGACGCAGCGACAAAGGTTTATTGTCGGAACTTCCTCAGCGCGGACACAATGAATTTCGATAGCTTTGACGAAGAAACAGGCGCGCCCGTTCGAGAGCCGTATCTGGAGGAAGATTGGAGCGATCAGGTGGCGGCAGCTATTACGTCGGAAGAGGAGTGTTTTTCGGTGGACCGCTCAACGGCGATTCGCAACGTATACCGTTATGGCGTATACAATTCGGACGGATCTAGGGTGGAGATGAGCAATCCCGGGTTTCCTATTCGCGCCGAGGTGACGCTGGAGACCGATGAAGATGAAGACGGCGTTCTAGATGTTGTGAACGTATTTGGCTATGCCGACTATTGGGGTGTGTGGATCGACACCATAAACAGAGGACTTATTGATGGTGATACGGTATTCACGAAAGAAACATTTGGAAATCAGGAGGCGTCGTCAACGACTTATCGGGTGAATCCGGTCACCGTACGAATGCAAAAAAGGGAAAAATCGTTCGTCACCCTCAACAGCTTAGATGGTTTATCGCTTGGGTTGTGGGTGGGTGACCAAGAGTGGTCAGAGCAATACGGGCTACTTGGTTTTACAGATTTAGTTACCTTTAACGAATATAAGGGCTCGTTTGATTCTGAGACGTGCAGCTTTACGTTTACCCAAGGTGTGTCCTTCGCCGAAGGCTACACTGAGACGGACTTGGCGGACCCGGTGACAGTTACCTGCGCCAATTGGAAGCTACACATGAAGCGCATCTGGGACGAAGGGGAGGATTGGGCACATACTCAGACGCGGGGGATGGGAGTTTGGTCGCAAGATACCAATCAGTGGTACGAGATTAACCATACCAGCATGACCTATCCGGATACTCTTGCCCCAGTAGACGCCGATGGCCTGCCGATACCAGGCGATGATGGCACCACCCCGTTGAACTCAGGGATTATAGTTCAGACTGAAACGTTTATTCCGCTTGATGCAGATGAACTAGCAGGTGGTCTCAACTGCATTGGGGACTGTCCGACCGCTGCAACGATGGAGACAACGTTTAACGCTGCTACGGTCCTGGCTGGGGTTGCTCAGAACGAACGTTTCAACGAAGATGGTAGCCCCATATATGTGCCAAGTCCCTTCGACCCGGCGGTAGGCTCGTTCATTAAGGAAGAAGTCACCGATCAGTGGGGCAATGTTTGGGAGGCCGGCCAATTTATGGATGGCGTCTTGGCGACCGATGTCGCGGAATACACTTTTACGGGTGGTAACGCGCTCGATTCTTCAGGCACCATACTGTCACTCGGGGAGACTTTCCTTGCATACAGCACTGGCGTGCCCAATCCAGAAATGGCGCTACAGGGAATCAGTTACCAGACCTCGCAAGGGTGGACTAATGATGTTGGCTGGGGTGTGCGCAGCGGTATATTAGTGACTGACGCCGAATTAGCCGGTTTGGAATGTCGTAAGAGTGGAGGTGGTCTAGAGACGCCAAGCTATGATGACCATCCGTCGTATACCGGAGCTGACGAAACGGCACTTCGATTATGCGAATATAATCTTTATGGCCCTGATGGTCCCGATACGACCTATCAACTGGTGTTTGAGGTACGTCCTCAGTACAAACTCACTGATCAAGACGACACTCTAATCACCTTCGGTCTACCCAAGAAGATGTACTACGATATTCCGGAGGATGCAACGCTTTACGGTGCTGACGCGGGAAAAAGAGTTTCATTAGACTATCAGGGACACGGCGAACTACACGGCATACCCGGGTATGTCCTTAACACAGCGACTGGGGAAAATATAGGTGAGTTCGTAAACGAGTGGCAAGACACGTATCGTTACATTCCTCGGTTTACGATTCCTGATGGCGGGGCACTTACCGGAAAAGATGCTGAAGGCGCTGACGTTTCTTACAAAGTAAAGGCTTTGGAGGGGGAAGAATGGTTGGCTTCAGCGGAAGGCTCGATAGGCAACCTGACCTATTCCGGGTCGGTTGACGAGCTTCTGACACCCACAGTATTGCGGAACAGAGGACCTGTTAATACTGAAATGGGGGAAGAAAGAGATCCCCAGCTGGGGTTTTCCATAAACGCTATGCCGGCGGAGAATGATGGGGGCACCGCGACCCTCACCTTTACGGTCACCCAAGGAATAGACGCCACCCATGATTCGGGCGAGCGCAGGGTTGAGTCATCGATCGATTTGAACTGGGTGTCCGATGGATCGAGCTATGTGACCGTGACTGTCCCAGAACAGACCGCGACGCTGACGGTGTTAGACCCCTCGGGGGGTGCGGACGGGACTACCTTCGCCTTCGATTGGAACTTTGACATTGCCGCTCAGGATTTCATTACCCTTTTGGACGGTATTGCGAGCCCTCCGAACGTGATAACGATCGAGATGTTGGACTTCCTGGAAATGAACGTCGAAAACACTGACACCATTTTTGTCTTCTTCGAACAATTCGTCCAAGCGAATACCGAGACTGACCGGGTAATAGGGTCTTACTTCCTGGACCTTTCGTTCAGCGATGATCTCGATATCAGCGTCTTGTCGGAAGTCGTTGTGGCGCTTGTGAAGGATGGAGAGCCGGAGCTAAGCTCTCTAGTCACTGACTATATTGGTCCTGAACCGACGGAACTTCTGAATAATGGAGATCCATCTGTCGTACATGGGGAGATCATTTACGATCCGACACCCTGAAAATAACGGTCGATCTGAATCGTCGATGGAACTAAATCGTTAGTGGCTTAGAGCTTCGATGTGGAACTATGAAAGGATGAAAGGGTTCTGGCAAGTTAACTCAGCCCGCCACAGGTAATGCTGCTTGCCATTGTTCTTTACGAATACTTCATCGATGTAAAAGGTATCGCCGTATCCCTGATATTTTCGCTTCAATCGGTGTGTATAAATGGCTCCGAATTTGATGCAGCAGAGGCGAATCGCTTCGCGGCTTACTGTGATGCCTGGTTCGGCTAGGAGATCCTCTATATCGCGGTGGCTCAAGTCGAATCGAAAATAGAGCCAGACGGTCCACGAAATGATGTCTGGCGGGAATCAGTGGCGTTTATATATATTCAACCGTCGATTCCAGCAATTTCTGACAGTTAAGTTAGCAGTACCGCTTATGGCGTTCTCTCTCCCCGCCAAAAGCCAAGGGGCTTTTGGCCCTTTTTTTCGTAGGTCTTGCCAAAGAGAATCGACATTCGTGGCAAGATGTCTTACATTCCTGAGCTGGTCATCACTAGTATGGATCTAAAAGAACAACAGAATTAGGGGAATTAAGAGATGGAATTAAAACCAGGTCTAAGATTGAAGAGCACCGTATGCGATGCCGAGATCATGGTCATTAAGGCAACAGATGGGGACTCACTCACCTGTGGTGGTATGGAGTTAGCCGCGGAAGCGCCAGCTGAAAAAGCATCAGGTGATCCGGACCACATGAACGCCTGTGTGATTGGGAAACGTTATGTCAATGAAGGGCAAACGGTTGAAGTGCTGTGCGTAAAGAGTGGAGACGGTTCGCTTTACTACAACGGTGATGAATTGATGACCAAAGACACTAAAAAGCTGCCCTCATCGGATTAATTTCATGAATATCGCTCTGTTTCTGCAGATGGCGGCGGAAGCTTGTCCTGATCGTTCAGCGTTAACCCATGATGGCAAGCATTACACCTATCTGGAGTTGTTTGAATCGGCAAACAAGGTTGCTGAAAGGTTTTCACACAGTGGATGCCGATTTGTTTCGGTTCTTGATGTCAGTAGCCCTGCTGTTCCCATTGCGCTGATGGGTGCGGCAATGGCTGGTATCCCTTACGTTCCACTCAATTATCGCCTGAGCACCGAGCAGCTCAGTGAACTGCTGGCTCGTATTGAACCGGCTTTCCTCATCGTTGACGACAGCAGGACAAACGATTTTGATGAAGTCGAGGCGACTGTGCTGGGCAGACAGGCTCTACTCGATGATCTCCTGTCTTCCCCGGAAGTGTCGGTCGCCTGGAAGGAAGATCCTTCAGCAGTTGCGATTCAGCTGTTTACCAGTGGCACGACCGGTACCCCCAAGGCTGCTATTTTGAGGCATGAGCACCTTGTATCCTATATTCTCGGTTCAGTTGAATTCATGGGAGCTTCAGAGGAGCAATCAACTCTGGTCTCCGTTCCTCCCTATCACATTGCCGGGATCTCGGCGGTGATGAGTTCAATATATGCGTGTCGCAGGATAGTGCAGCTTCCTGACTTTGATCCTGCTGAATGGTTGAGTTTGTGTGCGAATGAAAGGGTGACCAACGCCTTCGTTGTACCAACTATGTTGAAACGTATCATCGAGGAACTGGATGAGTCCAGCTTCGACCCGGCGACTCTGATGTCGCTGGAGGCTCTTGCCTACGGCGGGGGCAAGATGCCCGTGCCGGTCATCGAGCGAGCACTTGAACTGCTGCCGGAAATCAACTTCACCAATGCTTATGGTCTTACTGAAACCAGTTCGACGATTACCTTGCTGGATCCGGATGATCATCGACAGGCGCTTGATCATGACGATCTCGTCATTCGTGCAAGGCTGGGTTCTGTTGGCAAGGCGTTACCTTCGGTCGAAATCCAGATTCGAGATGATGAGGGGAACGAGCTGGGTCCTTTTGAAGCCGGGGAAATCTATGTGCGCGGCCCGCAGGTGTCAGGAGAATACCTTGAGCGCAACGCCCTGGTTGATGAGGGTTGGTTTCCAACCCGGGATGCCGGATACCTGGATGATCACGATTACCTCTATCTGTCCGGGCGTGCTGATGATGTCATTGTGAGAGGTGGTGAGAATATATCGCCAGCCGAAATTGAAGATCTGCTGCACGCCCACAATGCGATCGACGATGCAGCAGCTGTAGGAATACCTTCTGAAGAATGGGGTGAGGCTGTTGCACTGGCAGTTGTACTGAAAAACAGTGCTGAGCTCTCGGAAGATGAGATAGTGTCATTGATACGGACCAGTCTGCGTTCCTCGAGAGTGCCGGAAGTGATCAGGTTCACCAGCGAATTACCATACAGTGACACAGGTAAGCTGTTGCGCCGGGTCGTTAAAACCTGGTTCGACTAAGCCGCTAAGTGGTCGCTTGCTATGTTAATAAGCAATGCTGAGTGCCTCGAATTAAAACCGGACCATAGTCTTTCACTGAGCTATCAGGATGTACGGATCGAGCAGAATATTATAGTCGCCGTTGGAGCTCTCGAACCCCGGTATGGCGAGTCGGTACTGGATGCGACTGGTGCGGCTCTGCTGCCGGGATTACACGATCACCATGTGCACTTTGCCTCATATGCAGCAGCCTTAAGGTCCGTTGCCTGTGGTCCCCCCACCGTTCACTCCGAGAAAGATCTGATAGAACAACTTAATCTGGCTGCCGGTGGTCACGGCTGGCTTCGTGGAATCAACTACCATGAGAGTGTCGCTGGCGATATCGATCGTTACTGGCTGGACAGGTACGGTCCGAAACGACCCATCCGAATCCAGCATCGCTCGGGCAGATTGTGGATCCTGAATTCAAATGCGCTGGAAGTAATAAGAAATAGCCCACCAGATAAATTATCCCGGGAACATCATGCAAGGTTGGATACTGAAGACGGACGCCTGTATGACGTTGACAACTTTCTGTGGGAGTTGACCGGAGATTCCCCTCTGTCAGTTGCTGCTGCCAGTCAGAATCTCGCTTCCTTTGGTGTAACCGGCATTAATGATATGACACCCAGCAACAATGTGAGTACCTGTAACTGGTTTGTCGAGATGCAGGCAAAGGCTGCTCTCCGGCAGAAAGTGCGGCTCTCGGGATCCAGAGAGCTGTCTGAAGTCACCGGGAGTGTCGGTGGGAAATTGAAAATCGGTGAATGCAAATTGCACCTCCATGAATCAGACCTGCCGGACTTTTATGATCTTTGCCGGGTTATCAGAGACTCTCACGATGAGAATCGTGCGGTGGCTGTTCATTGCGTTACTGAAGCAGCGCTCGTTTTTGCCCTGGCGGCTCTGCAGGATTCCGGTATCCGCTCGGGAGACCGAATTGAACATGCCTCGGTAGTGTCTCCCGCCACATTGGAGTTACTGTGTGAGACCGGCCTTGGCGTTGTAACCCAGCCAAATTTTGTGCTCGAACGCGGCGACACCTACCTGAACGAAATACCGGAGCACGAGCATGCCTGGTTGTATCGGTGCAGAACTCTACTTCAAAATTCCGTTCCACTCGCCTTTGGCACCGATCTGCCGTTTGGTCATCCAGATCCCTGGATCGCCATGCAGGCAGCGACCCGGCGGCAGACAAGCTCCGGACGATCACTGGGTGAGGATGAAACCTTGACACCGGAATCAGCTTTGGCAGGCTTTTTAGGGGAACTCGATAACCCGGCGGAGCCCCGATCAATCACGGTCGGAGAACCTGCTGATCTTTGTTTACTCAAATCACCCTGGCATATCGCCCGGCTTGAGTTATCGAGTTCCGATGTCAGGGCGACCATTCTGGATGGTGAGAAGATCTACGATAGTCAATTGTTTTCGTGCTAGGAGCCAACGTGTACTATGGCTTTGAGTATGGAATGGCTTAGAGTATGGGGCTCAGTTTCCGTTAAGACTAAATGGTGTGACGCTGCCTGTTGGCCGTAAGGAGCCGCCGAATGTTACTAAAACCTTATCGCGTTCTGGACCTGACCAGTCGGCACGGTATGTTATGCGCGCAGATTCTTGGCGATCTGGGTGCAGATGTCATTCAGATCGAACCACCCGGTGGCGCGGCAGGAAGAGAGCAGGGTCCTTTCTTTGAAGGACGGGTCGACCCGGAGTTTTCGTTGAATTGGTGGGGATATGCGCGAGGTAAACGCAGCATCGAATTGGACATTGATGCCGAAAGAGAGGTCTTTCTGCGTCTTGTCGCGCGTGCTGATTTCCTCGTTGAGTCTGAGCCGGTTGGCAGCCTTGTGGCACGGGGTATAGGTCACGATGTGCTGGCTCAACATAATCCCGCCCTGATTCATGTCTCGATGACACCCTTCGGTAGCAGTGGTCCCAAGGCCGGTTGGGCAGCAACTGATCTGACCCTGTTGGCCAGTGCAGGTCCGCTGGCACTTACAGGTGATGATGATCGCCCGCCTGTGCGTGTTTCTGTGGATCAGGCATGGAATCATGTCGCTGCAGAAGGGGCAGCGGGTGCGCTGGTGGCGCTGCACGATAGAGCCGGTTCTGGTCTGGGGCAGCATGTAGAGGTGTCAGTACAACAGGCGCTTACCATAGCGACTCAGGGGTATGTTCTATCAGCAGCGGTGAATGAGGAGACCGCGACACGGACCGCAGGTGGTATGAAAGCGGGTGATCTGATGATTCGTCTGACCTTCCCAGCCAAAGACGGGCAGGTTTCCATCACTTTATTGTTCGGCGCCACAATTGGACCCGCCACCAGGCGCCTGATGGAATATGTCTGTGAGCAGGGTTTCTGTGATGAGGCAACCCGCGATAAAGACTGGCTTGAATACGGGTTGTTAATCACCAACGGCGATGAGCCAATGTCAGAATGGGAGCGGGTCAAGGATTGTGTCGCTGCATGCACTGCCTCAAAAACCAAAGCCGAACTCCTTGAGGTCGCGATGCAGCGTCGCCTGCTGCTGGCACCCATGTCGACGGTAGCTGATGTCGTCGATAGTGAACAGTTTGCCAGTCGTCAGTATTTTAGATGTCCGGACGGCGATGGACCCTCAGCATCAGTCAACTACCCTGGTGCGTTTGCAAAGTTCAGTGAAACGCCCTTTCAGGCAGGTCGCAGGCCACCGCGTGTCGGTGAACATTCGTCAGAGGTTTTGGCTGAGCTTGCCAGTGTGCCCCCGATTTCTCTTCCAGGCGTTGAAAGCAAGGCTGGTGAATTGCCGCTTAAAGGTGTCAAGGTGCTGGATTTGATGTGGGCTCTGGCAGGTCCCGCTGCGACCAGAATGCTGGCGGATTATGGTGCGACGGTCGTACGAGTTGAATCCACTTCGCGGCTTGATGTTTGCCGGACGATCCGCCCTTTTATCGACAGTGATGAGTCGCCAGAGAAATCCGCAATCTTCCATAGCACCAATGCCGGGAAATGCATGTTAACGGTTGACCTGACGAAACCTGAAGGGCGTGAAGTTATCCTTGATCTTGTTCGCTGGGCTGATGTTGTAGCGGAATCATTCTCTCCCAGAGCAATGCAGGGACTGGGTCTCGATTATGCCACTCTGCGAAAGGTCAATTCGAAGATCATTATGTTAAGCACGTGTTTAATGGGTCAGACCGGACCGCTTTCCATGTTTGCCGGTTACGGTAATCTTTCTGCGGCTATCTCGGGATTCTATGAGATCACGGGATGGCCGGATCGAGAACCCGCTGGTCCCTTTGGCGCCTATACTGATTACATTGCACCTCGGTTCAATGCTGCCGCAATACTGGCTGCGTTGGATTATCGCAAGCGCACAGGCAAGGGTCAGTACATCGACCTGGCTCAGAGCGAGGCAGCGTTACACTTTCTGACGCCAGCAATTCTTGATTACACTGCAAACAATGTTATTCAGTCGCGAAGAGGTAATCGGGACCCTCATGCTGCTCCACACGGCGTATATGCTACATCCGGTCAAGATAATCATATTGCCATTGGCTGTGAAACCGAGGTGCACTGGCAGGCGCTATGCAGTGTGTTGACTTGTCTTGATGTAAATGATGCTCGCTTCAAAGATCTGAACGCAAGACTGACCAATGAGGATGAACTGGATTCCCTGGTTGCTGCCGCGATAGCTGATCTCGACGCAACAGATCTGGAAACTGCATTACAATCCGTCGGTGTGCCCGCTTCAGTCGTACTCAACAGCCCCGAGTTGTGGCTAGATCCACAACTTGCTCACCAGGGGCATTTCATCAGACTGCCACATCCGGAAGGAGGTGAAACGGTAATTGAAGCCTCACGGATCCACCTGTCACGTTCAGCGACCTTTGTTGATTCGAGTGCACCGACATTTTCGAGAGATATGGCTGATGTACTGAATAATCTGCTGGGATACGATGATGAGAAGTTCGGTCAGTTACTTGTTGCCGGCGCTCTTGAGTAGGTACTGGCATAGAAGAGTCATGAAATGAGTTCGGCACTAAGCGGATTACGCGTTATAGATATCAGCGGAACGGTTGCCACCAGCTATTGCGCAAAACTCTTCACTGACTATGGTGCGGAGGTCATCAACCTCGAACCTGGAGAAGGATTTCAGACCCGACGCTTGCATCCTTTCCTTGAGCACACGTCTGAGGCTGACAAGAGTGCAATGCACGCTTATCTGAGTACCAACAAGCTGAGTATCAACAGGGAACAGCTGAGCCACAGTAAACTCACCAGTCTGATCAAGAGTGCCGATCTGATCCTGGATGATGGTACTGAAACTGAATTAACGTCGTACAGCAGAAATGTCCGGGCCAGTATTAGCTGGTACGGCAGAACAGGTGAATATGCTGATTTTACAGGTTCGGATGCTCAGTGCTTTGCATTGAATGGCATGTTGCGAAGTATCGGTCGGGTAGAGGGACCACCACTTATCCCTACCGGCTACCAGGCGCAGATCGTTGGCGGGCTGTCTGCATTTATTGGTGCAATGGTCCATGTGCTTGCGGCTGAATTGGGCAACAGACAGGAATTGGTAGAACTTGAAACCAGCATCTTTGAGGCTTGCCTGTGTTTTACAGATGTTGGTGCTGTCAGCTCTCACAATACCAATATTGAAGTACCTCGCCTTGGTATCAACCGTTTTCCCCCGACCTACCCACTCGGTATATTCCCCTGCCGGGATGGTTGGATTGGATTGACTGTACTGACACCGTCACAGTGGGATGCGTTCTGCAAGATTCTTGAGATCGATGAGTATGCTGATGTCGAGCTTTTCCAGACAGCCGTGGGTCGTCTGCAGTCAATTGATATCCTGGAACCGATCATCATGGAAAAGTTGCTTGAGCACTCGGCTGAAGAACTCTTCTACCGCGGTCAGGAAAATGCGGTGCCCTTAGCCAGGGTACCGACCATGGAGGAACTGTTCGGGGTTGATCAGTTTGTGCACCGCCATGCCTTTGCACAGGCCAGTCTGCCCGATAACAGGAAGCTGCAGGTACCGACCGTGCCGTTTCGATTGTATGCCACACCGCCATCATTTGGCGGTACGGTCGCATCGCTGGGAGCACACACCGGGGAATTTGCGAATGTCTGATACCCGCACGCCTGGCATGGCACCACTTAAAGGGGTACGTATTGTTGATCTGTGCATGGGTTGGGCAGGACCACTCGCCACCAGGCATATGGCTGACATGGGTGCCGATGTCATTAAGGTTGAGAGTTGTGAGCGGTTCGACTGGTGGCGGAGTTGGGAGGCGACACCTGAGTGGATTGAAGACGATGGTGCGGAGAAGTCAGTGGCATTCAATACCGTAAACCGTAACAAGCGCGACATAACGCTGGATCTTGAACATCCGGAAGGCAGACAACTGCTGCTTCAACTCGTTGGTACAGCCAACGCGGTCGTGGAGAACTACTCCGGGGGGGTCTTGCCAAAATTGAACCTCGGTTTCGAGGAGTTTAAACAGGCGAAAGAAGATATCATTCTCCTGTCAATGCCCGCATTTGGCTCAAATGGACCCTGGAAGAATTTCCGCGCTTATGGCTCAACTGTTGAGCAGGCCTCGGGATTGCCACACCTGAATGGTGAAAGCGATGATCCACCCACAATGCACCACGTGGCTTATGGTGATGCTAACGGTGGATTGAATGGGGCTGCTGCACTGCTCGTTGCACTTCGTCACCAGAATCGCACAGGTGAAGGTCAGTTCGTTGATTTGTCCCAGGTTGAGTCGATGTTTGCACTGGCAGTTCATGGCATCCTTGAATATGCGGCAACAGAGACTGCTCCCGCCAGAACCGGTAATGCCTCGCAATCAATGGCTCCCCACGGTACATATCCGTGCAAAGAGGAAGACAGCTGGGTTGTGATCCAGATTATGGATGAGAACCAATGGCAAAGACTCCAGCAACTTGTGGGAAATCCTCTGCAGCAGTTTGGTGTGCTTGCCGACCGAATCAAAAAGCGTGAACGACTTGACCAGACGATTTCAATATGGACGCAGGATCAGGATGCCCGGGAACTCATGTTCAGGTTGCAACAAAGTGGCGTTCCTGCCGCAGCGACTCATACTTCAGCAGGTCTGCTTGGTGATGAGCATCTGAGATCTCGTGGCTATTGGCAGTGGCTGGAACGGGCTGTGGTTGGCAGGCAACCGAATCCTTCTCCCCCTTACAGGCAAGGCCCCGATCCCTACGCAATTTCTTCTCCTGCACCGACGCTGGGACAACACAATGAAGAGGTACTGGGAGATATTCTCGGACTGGATGCGAGTGAGCTGGCACGCCTGGAGGCCATGGGTATTATTGGGAAACGACCCCGAATGCGAACCGGTTGATTCTGGAGACGCCACAGCCATGGAAAGGATATTTCTTGAGACTAAGTGAATCAGGTATATTCGTACTGTTTTATTACCCCAATCGTATTTGCCTGAACGGCGTGATGGAATCGGACAGCCGAACTACAAATTGAGATAAAGGAGCCAGGAGAATTTATGACTCAGCTGACATTTTCTTGCTGATTTTCGACAGGAATCAGAAAACATGCCCGGCCCCTTAAGTCACATTAAAGTCCTGGAAATGACACTCGCCATCCAGGGTCCTGCGGCGGGAGTTTATCTTCGTGATATGGGTGCAGATGTTATCAAGGTGGAACCCCCGCTGGGAGATGCAAGCCGGTACAGTCGAGGGATCAACAATGACCTGCCTTTGGAAGCACCTGGTTCGCAGTTTGTTTCCATGAACAGAGGTAAGAAATCCGTATGTCTGGATGCCCATACACCACTCGGTCTGGAGGCAGTCAAGGCAATGCTTAAAGAGGCAGATATTTTCCTGAGTAATTATCGTGCCCCTGCACTTGAAAAAATGGGACTCGATTACGAATCAGTCAGATCTCTGAACCCGAAACTCATTTACGCGACCGCCAGTGGTTTCGGTCCTATCGGACCCGATAAGAATAAACCCATGCTGGACGGTGCTGCTATTGCTCGTGGTGGCCTGGCCAGCGTGACGGGGATGAGGGGAGATGGACCCATTATCCCGGGAGCGATGATTGCCGATGGTGCCGGAGGGATGCAGCTCTCTCTCGGAATTGTCACGGCCCTTGCCGCTCGCGAACATACTGGCCTGGGCCAGTGGGTGCAAACCTCTGCATTAGGGGCGCAATTGTCGATACAGAGTTGGGAGCTTTGCCATGTCTGGATGACAGGTAAACAGTTAAAAAGAAGCGGCGCTCATTACACCAATGTCTACGCGCCCTACGGTATCTACGAGACTGCCGATGGGGGGCACTTCCTGCTTGCGGTGGCAATGACAAATGAAGCCTGGGACGCATTCTGGGTTTTCGCGGATAACCCGATCGAAGCGATAAATCCGACCTGGGACACTCCAAGTAAGCGATTTGGGGCAGGCGCGACAGAGGAAGATGCGATGTTGATCCAGGAGAAGATGCGAACTGCTTTTAAGAACAGGACCACAGCTGAATGGGAAGAATTCCTGGCAACCCAGCACGAGATGATTTACCAACGGATACAGAACTATGATGAGGTTCGAACCGATGCGCAGATCCTCGCCAACAGTTACGTTGAGACGATTGAGGTGAAAAACATTGGCGAGACATCAGTGGTTGGCAATCTCATATCGTTCAGCGGAACCCCGGCTTCCATCAAGGGACCACCCCCGGATCTTGGTGCAGACACAGAATCAGTACTGATCGAGCTTGGCTTCACTGATGAAGAAATTAAGTCGCTAATAGATCATGCCGATAGCGAAAGACGACGTGAATTGGCAAAGCGGTCTTGAGTAGGGATTACCTGGCGGCCATAGGCACGGTGCCGACGACATCATCAATGACAAGTTCAACGATCTCCTCGGCGCTCAGCCCGGCGACTTCTGTTAACACTTCTTCGATATGTTCGCCAAGTAATGGTGCACGCCGACCTTGAACAGATTCAGCAAAACGATATCGATAGGGTTGATTGGGGTAGTGTTTGATGCCAATGCCTGGACGATCCTGGGCAATGAAGCTACCCCGGGCAGCAAGCTGAGGATCGTCGAGCAACTCAGGTCCACGCATGACGGCGCCAGCCGGGACTCCCTTGCGCTGCAATCGTTTCATAAGCTCTAAATGATTTTGCGATCTCGTCCAGCTGGTAATGGCGTTATCAATTTCGTGTTGGTGTTTGCGACGATCTGCCGGTTGGTAGCTGCTCATATTGTTTGGGATGCCAATCTCTGCGCACAGGGCTTGCCAGTGTTCGTCCGTTTTGCAGGTGATACCGATCCAGGTATCTTCAGCACACTGGTAGATACCCTGGGGGGAGTAGTTGCGGTGAAGGTTGCCAGTCCGGCCAGGATCATCCCTGGCCAGCGACCAACCTGTCATTACATCACCTACATAAAGATTGCAGGCCTCCAGCTGGCTTAAATTAACGTATTGACCCTCTCCGGTTGAATGCCTGTGATGCAGAGCCGCGATCAAAGCGTTTGCCCCCATCACACCGGCGAATAGGTCGCCGCCGGTCATGCCGGTAAACAGGGGTTCACCATCTTCGTATCCTGTTAAATGAGAAATGCCGGACATCTGCTCGGTTGACATCCCGAAAGCCACATAGTCCCGCCATGAGGTTTCCTGGCCGAATCCAGACAGAGAGATCATAATAAGTCCGGGGTTGATTTCTCTCAGTACCTCATATGACAGGCCAAAGTTCTTCATCACTCTGGGTGTGTAGTTTTCAATCAGTACATCGACACTGCCAACCATTGCCTTGATTGCATCTCGGCCACGCGGGTCTTTTAAGTTGAGTGTGACAGCACGCTTACCTCGATTAACCCAGTTGAAGTAGGGTGAAGCTTCCCAACTTGGTACGCCCTCCTGGCCTCCTGCCGTGCCAGAACCTCGCCAGCCGTCGATGTGTTGAACCGATTCAACCTTGATCACCTCGGCACCGGCATCTGCGGCAATTTGTGCTGCAACGGGACCGGCAAAAAACATTGACAGATCCAGTATTCGGATCCCGTGAAGGGGTGCTGTGGGCTTACTTGCGGTCTTACTGTCCTCTGTTTCTTCAGCGTCGAGTTCTGCAAAAACCTCTTCATTATGTTCGCCCAGCAGGGGAGGTCTGTAGGGTTTTGGCGTTGTCACTGTCGATTTAAACGGGATGCCTGGAACATCTACAGCACCTGCTTCCGGGTGATCAAGGGTGATGAAATACTTCCTCTCTAGATGGGGTTCCAATTCAAAGATCTCTTTCATGCTGGGGATCAGTCCAAAAGGCACCCGGGCAGCCTCAGCCTCGTGAAAAAGCTGTGTGGCAGTTTTTCCTTTTAATGCTTCAGCGAAAGCGACCCGGACTTCCTCGATTTTCTCGCTGGGATTTGTCCATGAAAGACCCTGGTATCGGGGATTAGCCGCAATATCACCCCGGTTGAGAAAATCACAGAGCAGTTGCCACTGAGCCAGGGTCAGTGCATTCAGACCGATATAGCCTTCTTCGGTCGGCAGAATGAAAGCAGCCCCGGCGCCTGAACCGATACTTGAATATCTGCCGGGGGTTATGCCGAGATATTCATAGAGGAGAGTGGGTAGCTGCGCTCCTGTCAGCACCGCCTCCTGTGCACTCACATCGATATGCTCACCATTTCCATGATGGGCACGACCAAAGGCTGCCATTGATGTGGCAACGGCCGCAAAGGCCCCGGTCAGTGTTTCAGCAATCGCACCCCCTGCCTGTAGTGGTTCCCGATCTGGTGTTCCGCACAAGTTCGCCCAGCCACCGACCGCACAGGCAATCAGATGTGAGGACTCGTAATCTGAATGAGGACCAAAGGAACCAAAGCCCGAAATCGTCGTCAGGATGCAGGCGGGATTCCACTTCTTGAAACTCTCGTAGCCCAGCCCCTTTCTGTCCAGTGATTCAATAGTTTCGGATGCAATAACGATATCGTAGCGGGCAACGAGTCTGCTGAGCTGCTTGTGACCGTCCTCCGTTGTGAGGTCCAGCACGATACTTCGTTTACTGGTATTCAGAAAAAAGAAAGATGCGCTGGCTTCAGGATTGCTGATGCCACCCGGGAACGGGCCCTGACGACGCGTTTCGTCTCCTTCCGGACTTTCAACTTTTACCACGCTTGCGCCAAGATCACCCAGCAGCTTCGAACAGAAGGGTCCTGCAGTTCCTGTGGAAATGTCGAGTATTTTAAGATGGCTCAACGGCTGCATGGGTTGGCCCTCTTTCTCACTTATAGTCTCACTTATGGTTTCCAACCATTTCCTGGGTAAAAACTTTAGGTACAGGCACTGGCACGATGCCGTCAACACCCAGACGTAGTAATCTCGGGGCAAGTATGTTCAACTCCGATTCCCTGATAACAACAGAGACACTTCGCCAGGATTTGTCCACCACGGGGCTGACCGTTGGTGAAACTACCGCAGGCAGTAGTTGTTCCACTTCAAGCAGGACGCTGGTTGGCACGTCCATAAAGACCATATAGACAGGTTCCTTCTCGGCACTTAACACGGCATTGATGCAGATGCACAGATCTTCGATTTTTTCCCGTCTGGGTGGATCAGCCACTGCATCGTTGTTGGCGATGAGTTGCGGATTGGATGTAAAGATCTCCGCAATGAGATTGTTTCCATTGGCTCTCAGTGTTTCGCCGGTTTCGGTGATATCGGTAAATGCGTCAGATTCTCCCATGACCACCTTGGCTTCAGTCTTGCCTTCCGAGTGAAGAATCTCGATGTCTTCAATGCCGTAGAGTTCTTTCATTCTGCGACGGGTCAGGTTGGGTAATTCGGTGGCGATGATCTTGCCCTCACAGTCTTCAGGCTTTTCTATGCCATTCTCAGGACGCGAGGCCAGGACGACTCGGGATGGTTGATTAGTGCGTTTTGAGAAGATGAAGTCGCCGATAACTTCAACCTCAGACTCCAGCCCGGCTTCAAAGATGTAGTCTTTGCCGGTGATGCCGCAGTCAACGATTCCTTTACTGACTTTATCGGCCATCTCTTTTCGATCCAGTATCCTGAATACGACAGATTGATCGAAGGGTGTTGTGAGTTCGTACTGCCGACTCTTTGTTAAGGGGTATCCGGCCTTGTCCAGAATCCTGAGTACCTGGTCGTAAAGACTACCGGATGGAATACCGAAATATAGAACACCTTTTTGTTTGCCAAAGTTCATTTTTACTTACCTGTTTCAATCCATGCCTGTCAGAAACGGAGGTGGGTAACTACCATGCCAATGGTGGCTGTCTCTCGCACCTCTAATTAAGCCGCTATTCTAAACCATCCGGCTTACAATTCCTGTAATGTTGTTGCAAAGCGGTGACCGGCTAATATGTGATGCAGGGCCCCATCGTCTATTTGTTGGGCCATTCGACCTTCCGTTTCTCCAGAAAAGCCTTGCTCCCTTCTTTGCGATCCTCGGAATTCATCACCCGGGTTTGTACATAATCGGTAATGTGATCGACTGCTGCATAATCGAGCGAAGAAGCACGAATCATGGATTCCTTCATGCCTTGTACAGCAACGGGGCTGAGCTCGCAAAAACGTTCAGCAATCTTTTCAGCTTCTGCCATTAGCTGATCGTCCGGAACGATTTTGTTTATCATGCCAACATCGTAGGCTCTCTTTGCGCTTACACGCTCTGCCAGAAGGAGTAATTCTGAAGCGATCGCCCAGGGCATGATTTTTGGAAACCATGCGCAGGGAATAGTCGCAATACCCCATTGTGGTTCCGGTAACCAGAAGGAGGTATCTTCCGTTGCAATCCTGATGTCGGTATCAAGGGCGATCCACAGACCATAGCCAACCACGTGACTGTGAAGGGCGGCGATAATGGGTTTATAGACTTTCTGTGTCTGACTGATATCAGGGAATTCACCGGTGTATGTATAAGTCTCCGGAGCACCGCCTGACAAGTCTGCACCAGCACTGAAGCATCGACCCTTGCCGGAGAGTATCGCTACTCTGAGATCATCGTCATCACGAAAGTCAGCCCAGGCTTCACCCAATTCTCGGTGCATGACATCATTCATGGCATTGAGTTTGTCAGTCCGGTCAAGGGTGACGTAAGCGACCTGACCTCTCTTTTCGTAAATAATCGTTTCCATATTTGCCATCTCGAATATGTGATTTCCCTAGTCTATCAACATAAAAAAGAAAAAGGGGCAGACTGACACACCTGACTCTGGCAGCTGGCTAGATTCGTTTTATACTCAAGCACCCGTCAGATCACCAGGGTGTCTAAAGGTCGATGAAGATCGATCGAATCTATACGTTTAGTCCAAACGAAGCAGATGACAGAGTCTTCACCTGCAAATGTGGGCCTGAAGCCAGAACTCAACTTCGTCAGACCTGCAACACGCAATGAGAAAACTGTCAGTGAGTTCTCCAGCACGTCAGGATAGAGCAAACAATGAGAAGTTGAAGCAATCCCGCATTCATTGATGCGAATTGTCCAGCCTGGCTTTAATGAGTTGAGGTTGAGTGATTAGAATCATGCCGACGACGGTCACCGTGAGTGCCGCCAGAATGGGAAACAACACCGGCAGAGTGAGCCACTGACCGAGAATGGCGACTGGCATTGTCATCAGCTGAGCAAAGCCCATATTGAGCTGAAGGATACTCATGATTCGACCTCGTACCTCGTTGGGCACAATGTGTTGTATGAGAATGGTGCTGGACACCGTCGTGATGGTAACGCCTGCGCCAAGTCCCAGATTGCCGATGACTGCGTTGACTACCTTGTGATCGATCACGAATATCATGAATGACAGGCTGAACAAAATAGCCCCTCCTGCAATCAGAGCACCCCGGCGCTCAACTGAAGAAAAGTATGTCAGAAGTAGTGCAGCAATTAGCGAACCGATACCCCAATTCATGGCCACGATACCAACATGTGAGATTTTGACGCCAACCACCGTGGTGAGCCAGGTAGGACCCAGATTCGCCGTTGCTGGAAATCCAAGCCCCATCATGCAGACCAGCAACATAATGGTCCAAAAAACAACTGAATGATGGCGTGCATACTTCAGTCCGTACCTGACGTCTTTGATCGTATCCATGAAACCGTAGCTGTTTCTCTCGAGGTTGTTTTCCCTTTTAGTTGACCGGTGTGTCATCAGTGCAAGACATACGATCATGATGAGATTGCCGATGACGCTGAACAGATAGGCCCCACTGAATCCAAGACCTTCGATGATAAAACCGGTCCCAAAAAGAGCGACTGGCATGGCAAGCTGACCAGCGACCTGATTGAGTGAAAGTCCTGCTGGAGTGAGTGATGGGCCCAGAATGTCTGGTACAAGCGCCAGTCGGGTCGGCGCATCGATGCTATGCAGACCCGCAGAAATAAAGGTCACAGCAAAAAACAATATGAAGGTCAGGGCACTGCCATCGGAGAAATAGAGCACCGCTGAGATCACGAGTGTTGTCAGTATCAATAGGATCTGGGTGACGAGCAGCAACCACCGGCGATCGAAACGATCCGCCAGAGCGCCTCCGTATAAACCAAATGTAAGTGCACCAACGCCACGACTTGCACCAATCAGTGCGACCAGGATCAGCCAGACATTTTTTGGTGCATATTCCTGCACCCAGAGGATCTGAGTGAAGAATTGCAGGGGCATCAGCATCTGGCCCATGGCGAACCCAACGATCAGCAGACGGAAGTCCCGATTGTAGAGTGGTGCAATACCTCTTGATTTAGTACTGGTCGAATTCACTACAGTATTCTATTCCCTGAACTTAAATGAGACAGCCTTTTAGCGTCGGCCCTGTTCAACGTCAGCCTGGTTTTTCTTTCACCGCAGGCCATGCATCGAAGCGTGACCGTTAAGGTGTATCAACTGGTTTGCTTCTAAGAAAGATCTCTCAGCGATGCCATGATTTCTTCGGTGTGTTCACCCAGGTGTGGGGCACGACGACTGATCGACCAGGGATTCAGCGGCAAATTATAGGGTGCACCGGGGTAGGTAAGTGTCCTTCCGAGATCGTCATGGTCTACCTCAACGGGGAATCCGCGTTCCTTGAAATGCTCATCTTCAAATGCTTCTTCCGGGGAATAGATTACCCCGACGGATAAACCTGCTCTTTGACAACCCGTAAAGAATTCATAGGCGCTGACAGAAGCGGCGATGAGCAGCAGGGCTTCTCGACCCGCCATAAATATTGCAGTAATCGTTTCATCCTCGCCGATTCTGGAGAGATCAAATGGTCCATCCCAGGCTGCTCCCATCTCCAGAAAAACCGCCTCAGGAAAATCTTCTGCAAGACCTGTTTCAGTCATCCAGGTTATTAACTTCTGAAATTCTGCAGGAAAGCGCGGTGGTACACCTGTGTTGACATAGCGACCGTCAGCACACAATACCTGACTTTCAGCAGTCATCACGATTTGGGCATGGCGACCTGTCTGGCGTTGTACTGTAGATTGATTCACCAGCCAGGAATAGCTGGCAGCCTCAGTCGTGACATTCAGGGCTGCAGTAATGGAGACGTCAATAAATTGCCCAATCCCCGAGATATTCCGATGAAGCAGGGCTGTCAGGATAGACATGAAGGCATAATGACACCCCGTCTGGAATCCCTGGTTACCCCAGCCACGAACTGGTGGAAGTGAGTGATCGTCGTATCCGCAGCTCCAGGGTGGACCTCCAGCCGCCATTAAAGTGAGATCTGTGGCCGGTAAATCGCTTGAAGGTTCATTCCGACCATAAGGCGTGACCGCAACATGGATGAGGTTGGGTTGGATTTTAACAAGGTCTGCATAATCAAGTGAAAGATCTGCCAGACGGGTGATTGGTTCTGATTCAATGAGTACATCGGCTGTTTTGATTAGATTACAAAATACTGACTGACCGTTTGTAGAATCCAGATCCAGTACGACACTTCGTTTACTGGTGTTGTAGTGCATGAAATGCAGGCTGCGGTTGTCACCCGGTTCATCATCTACAAAAGGTGGGAAACTCCTGCTCGGGTCACCGCTTGTGGGTTCAATCAGAATAACATCGGCACCCATATCACCCAGTAGTTTTCCAGCCATTGCGATCTTTTCACTGGCGATCTCGATTACCCGAATACCATCAAGTGCACTCATATAACACCTTCCTCACGCAACTTAACAACCTCGCCTGAGGTCATTCCCAGAAGTTCAACAAGCACCTCCTCAGTGTGTTCGCTGAGGCAGGGTCCCCCGGCGGTCATTTCCCAGTCGGTCTCTGAGAAATGCACTGGCAGACCGTCAACCCTGACATCACCCATCTCTGAATGAGTCACGGTTGGCCAGAGAGCAAAGTTCCCGGTGGTAGGGTCATGGTCGATTCGCTCTCCGGGTTTTTGCACGGCAGCCACTGGTATGCTTAGCTGACGTAAACGATCCTGCAGGTCGAATTTTTCCTTCTGCTTCGTCCAGTTTTCAATACTTTCATCCAACTCATCTTGGCGATCGAGTCTGTTTTCCAGGCTTGAATAGTCACCACACCAGACTTCATTTATGAAAGATGCCAGCACCTGCCAGTCATTGTCATCACGGCAGGCAATGGCAATCCACTCATCGTCGCCAGAGCATGGATACATCCCATGAGGTGCCATGAGCGAATACTGACTGCGATTGGAACTGAACCCGTCTGGTTGCCGCATGGGGCGATTATTTACCGTCCAGTCCAGTAATGCCGGACCGTTTAAACTTAGGCCTGCTTCAGTACAGGCAAGGTCCACCCACTGACCTTCACCACTTTTGTCGCGTTCCAGCAGCGCCAGCATAATTGCCATTGCCATGTAGTAACCACCGGTATGATCCATGTAAGAATATCCCCAGCCAGCAGGTGGTTGTCCCGGTAGTGCCGATGAGAAGGTCAGCCCGGACACGGCCTGCACAATGGGGCCCCAGGTTTTAAATGAGCTATAGGGGCCCTTGTGACCAAAACCGCAATTTGAAACATAGACAATGTCAGGTTTGATGGCTTTCAGCGACTCGTAACCGAATCCCCACTTGTTGAGCACCCCCTCAGCAAAATTCTCAGTCACGGCGTCTGATATTTTAATAAGCTCAGTCAGAATCTCCTTACCTTTACTAGTTCGGAGATTCAAAGTGATGCCCTTTTTATTGGTATTGTGGTTGTTGAATGCACCGCCCATGTCTATGCCGCGTCGGTCATCAATAAATGGTCCCGTACCTCGCAGAATATCCCAGCGTCCCTGCTTTACCGGATCTTCGATCCTGATGACGTTTGCACCAAAAGCAGCAAGCCATTTGGTTGCCCCTGCCCCTGCCAGTTGCCCGGTGAAATCACATATTCGAAAATGTGAGAGTGCGCCTGTCATAGTTGCCCCCGCTTTTTGGTTCGCAATTCACTTGAATAAGGCGGACAGAACGCCTCTAGCCGTTGCCGGATGTTAATTGTCATCTGCTCACTTGGCAATTTCATCAACAAGACCCCATTCCAGCGCTTCTTCTGCTGAGAGGCGCTGACCCGTTATTGCAAGGAAGTTCATTCTCTGTCTGCCTATTCTTCGTGGAATACTGACGCATCCCCCGGCACCCGGAACCAGACCCATGCCGACTTCTGGCAAGTGAAAAAACGTATCCGAAGACGCAACCAGTCTTCCGGCAAATGCCGGCATTTCAATGCCGGCTCCTATGCAGGCGCCGTGCAGGTGAAAGGTGTAACGGGACGCTTCCGGGGCAAGATACTGAGCAGGCATTCGCAACAGTCGGATTTGATGTGCCAGGGCCTGATCGGTTGTCGCGCCAAATTCCGACAGATCACCACCGGCGCTGAAGCAGGGGCCGTTGCCGGAAACGTGCACCTGCTCTATGGATGGGTCCATGGATACCAGCTTGAAAGCGTCAGTCAGGGCATCCCGCATTGGAACCGATAATGCGTTTCTGTTTTCCGGCGTATTGAGGATAATTTCAAGTTGACTGTCACGTCTTTGAACCAGCACGGCAGGTTCACTAATCTGTACTGGTGACTTGTCGCCCCGGTTTGAACGGTAGTCCTGCAACCAGCGGGCAAACTCTTCACCTCCCTGCAGCGTGGAGTAGGCGAGGGATTCCAGTGCGAGTGCCTGCGGGATTGATAGTGCTTGGGTCGAGCGACTGACCTGCACCAGGACAGAGGAAGCCTGCGGATTAAGCGCAATTTTCTCAAGCAAGAAGGTTTTTTCTTCATCGTTTGATACGACGATATCCAAACTATTCTTAAGCCCCGGGGTACAGCCATCCTCTGCAATACCGATCACGGGTACCGGTTGGCGAAAGATCCAGTTTCGTATATCCAGGGCTTCAGCTTCTGTCACTGAATTTCCCGGGAGATTAACGGCAAGGGCGATATGACTGGATGGATTCACGTCCGCCCAGTTTGGCTCCAGCATCAAGGCAGATAGCTGCTCAAAATCAATCTCTGGTATCAGTTTAGACATAACAAGCTCTTAAGACCGTAAGCCATTTAGAAATAGATGATCTCGACATGCAAGCCTGGCGTAACAAAAAGAAGTTTTTTTTTAATCTAACACGTTTTTTAGCTGACTGGCTTGTGTAAAGGTTGTTATTAGCCATCCTGCAATGTTGGCTGATACTATCGTGCTTAATCAGTCTCCTGCTCAATGAATCGAAACGCACCTAAGAGAGGTAACGAAAAATGCAACTCAACGAAATTCATCATGTTTCAATCAACGTTAAGGATGTAGAGGCCGCGGAACAGTTTTACGTCGGCGTGCTGGGTTTACAGGCGCTCGAGAGGCCTGATCTTGGTTTTCCCGGCATCTGGCTCCAGGTTGGCAGGCAGCAGATACACCTCATGAAGTTAGATTTCGATGTACCGGTAAAGGAGCAGCATTTTGCGTTTCATGTGGACGATATAGAAGCGATCAGAGCAGAACTGAAACAGTCGGGAGTGCCACTGACCGAGTCAAGAGAGATTCCTGGTGCCTGTCTGCAGGCCTTTACTCATGACCCAAGTGGAAACATGATTGAGTTTAATCAACCTCTCTGAATTGGAATTTGCTTTGATCAGGAGCATAACGTGAAGATAGTTGAGCTCAAAACAATAGTCATTGAAAACATTAAGCCCTACCGGGGTGGCACCAAATGGTTGTTTATTCAACTGGTGACGGACCAGGGAATTGTTGGTCTCGGTGAGAGACCAACGGCACATGCTACAAACCTTGCGCCTCAGATAACACTGTTCCATGAACTTGCCGAGGCCTTCTTGATTGGTGAGAACCCATTCAATATCGAAAAGTTGTGGCAGAAGATATACGCATCACGTCACGATTTCAGGCACCCATCGTTATTTTATACCCCAGCATTGTCTGCCATCGAGATTGCCTGCTGGGACATCATAGGCAAAGCGACGAATCAACCGATATACAATCTTCTGGGCGGGAAATATCACGAAAAATTACGTGCTTATGCGTATATGCCTGCTGAAGGTGTCTGGGAGAATCCGGCCAGAGCTGGTGAAATTGCTGAAAAGCTGGTTGAAGAAGGCAATACGGCGTGCAAGCTGGATCCCTTCATGCCCTTGTTTCCGCTACCGCGTGATATTCCCCTTAAAACACTAAATCATGCTGCGAAGATATTTCGTGCTATTCGGGATGCTGTCGGTGATGAACTAGAGATTGGCATCGGTACTCATGGTCAGTTCAGTACTGCGGGTGCGATTCGTGTCGCAAGGATATTCGAAGAATTTAATCCTTTTTGGTTTGAAGAACCGGTTCCACCAGAAAATATTAATGAGATGGCTCGTGTGGCTAAACAAACCAGTATTCCCATCGCCTCAGGTGAGCGCCTGGTTACCAAGTATGAGTTTACTGAGCTGCTCGAAAAACAAGCAGCGCAGATTATTCAGCTGGACGTCGCCCAGTGCGGTGGGATACTGGAGTCAAAGAAGATCGCTGCAATTGCAGATGCACACTTTGCTATGATTGCACCGCACATGTATGTCGGGCCGATTGCTGCAGCTGCTGCCGTACAACTCGATACCTGTTCATCGAATTTCCTGATTCAGGAATACAATGTAAATGACCTGCACAGTGAGATATTTGTTGAACCTATCCGGTTTGAAAACGGATTTATCACACCGCCGACTGCGCCAGGACTTGGCGTTGAGCTCGATGATGAAGTGGTCAGACGGTATCAGGTTGATGTTTAAACCAGCTATGATGACCCCAAAATTGGAGTGAGCCATTGCTCAGCACGCTGATACCTGTCGTTGTCGCCCTTACTGCCATTCTTCTGCTTTGGTACCTGGCAGAGCGAGCCAGTCGCAGAACTCGAGCCATGCCTGCGGGTCTTGATGAGTCGATTACCCTGCCCCATGAAGAGGAGTTCGAGCTTTATCACAATGCACTTTCACTTTGTTCAAAAAAGTGTCGGGTTTGTCTGGATGAGTTGGGTATCAAATACAAGAGTCATCATATTGACCTGATTGAAACCGGCTCGTATGAGAATATCAGTAGGCATTTTCTGAAAATCAACCCGGGGGCCACCGTCCCCGTACTGTTACATAATGGACATCCCGTCTATGAATCCCATGAACAGATCCGTTATGCCGCCGTACAAGCTCGTACTGGCGTAAAACTGATTCCCGATGATCCTGAGAAAGCAAAAGAAATGCAGCAATGGATCGATAATTCTTCAATTGTCGGTGATGATCCAATTGCGCGAATGGCGGAGAGTGCTGGCAATTGTATACCTGGATTAACGTTGCCTCTTTTCTCGGCCATGCTGGAGGAAATCGCAGTGTATAAAATTGTTGAAGGATTGCTCTTCCATCGCCTAAAAATTCGCCCTCTGTTATTCCTGGCCATGAAGTTCAGGGGACTGGCAGGCGTAAAAAGCGGTCCACCAAACAGGATCATCCATAAGAGTCAGATTCAATTATATTCTTTTTTTAACCAACTTGAGTCTCAATTGGCAAACAGCGGTGGTCCCAATATTCTGGGGAGTTTTTTCTCCTTAGCCGATGTGAGTTGGATGGTTATTTTTCATCGCCTGCGGGAGGCAGACTGGCTCAAAATTCTATTGACAGAGAAATACCCGTTGATTAATAAATATTGGCGGGAACTGCAAACCAGAGACAGTTATCAGTCTGGCATACTTGATTATTCACATCCGAGTGTTGAAAAAGGCACGGCGCGTATTCAAACCATGAAAGATTCCGATCCGGATTTTACACAGGCGATTAGTGCCATCGGCGCCTCACATTAAATGCGCAAGATTAAATGCGCAAGTACGATAGCAAGTACAGTAAATAGCTCATAGAGAGGGTGAAAATGACAGAGATGACAAGGGAAGAACTGGTTGCAAAGGCTCGTGCACTCGCACCGGGAATCGCCGAACGAGCGCAGCAGTGTGAAAATCTTCGTCGAGTCCCCGATGAGACTATCGAGGAGTTTAAGCGCGAGGGACTCTTTCGGGTATTCGTACCCACCGAGTACGATGGCTATTCCATGGAACTCAAGACAGTCATTGAAACTTCTCGAGAGATCGGGCGTGTCTGCGGAAATAGTGCCTGGTGTCTGGCGATCTGCACACTCCACAGCCATATCGTAACTGGCTTTCCAGAGGCTGGTGTGAAGAAGGTTTTCGCCAACGGCCCCGATGCTGTGATCTGTGGTGTCTTCATGCCTGGCGGGGTTGCTACCAGGGTCGACGGGGCATATAGCCTCAAGGGGACCTGGGATTTTGCCAGCAACAGCGATCATGCCGATTACGCGGTCCTGGCTGCTTTCATTGCGGATAAACCGGGCGGAGAAGCAACCGGCATGGGCAGCTTTCTCATCAAACGGTCAGACTTTTCGCTCGAAGATAACTGGTATGTTTCCGGGCTCGCGGGAACGGGCAGCAAGCGTGTTCTGGTTGATGACGTGATAGTCGATCCAGACCTGATGATGCCAACGGTGCTGGATATGGCCGTGACGGGTGATCGCGACACGACAGCAAGAGGTCGATTGGCTGATGGCGTTCCGGGATCGTCGATCGCGACGCTGGGTCTGGTGGGTGTTGGTCTGGGTATCGCAACGGGTGCGCTGGAGCGCTTCAGGGAACGGCTAACAGGTAAATTGAGAGTGGCTACCGAGAAGACGGGGGAACAGCAGATTGGCGCTCAGTTACGCTACGCAGAATCTGCGGCTCAGGTCGACGCCGCTGAACTGATGGTGATGCGAGATCTGGAGCAGATGATGGATGATGCAACGTCAGGCAGAGTAGCCACGATAGAGCAACGGGGACGCTATCGACGGGATGCGGCCTGGTGCATCAGAACCTGTACCGAAGCAGTAGCCAGACTCGCCCCGGCGGCCGGTGGACACGCGATATTCCTGGACGATCCTATGCAACGTGCGCTTCGCGACAGTCAGGCTCTGGCCTCTCATGTGGTGGCTGACTGGGATACGGCAGGTGAATCCTATTCGCGTGCGATGCTGGGATTACCGAAGGTAGATCCACTTTGTTGAATGACCGGGTAGCTGATCCTTGCTTGTTAATGACCCTGGCCAATCCATACTTGTTGGTCAGTCATTGTCAGTATCGGTAAATACTAAGAGTCTGCCCTTTGATTGCACTTGTGCATAAGATTTTATTCACTCCACCTGTTGGACAGGCGTTGTGCCCACTCATCCGTCCAGGCCCCCATCGACTTAAAATCCGGTGTCGACTTATATGATTCCTCGGTTTGCGCCAGTATTTCATCGTCAGAAAGCGACAGATCGAGGGGATCAACGACCGGTTGGCGGACATGCCATGGCGTGTCAACAAAACACTCAATATTGTTTCCTTCCGGGTCAGGAAAATATATGGACCAGCCGCGACCGTGTGAAATTGGCATAAATTGAGTAACACCGGCGTCCTCTGCCGCAGCCTTCATTTCTCGCAGCTCAGCAAGATTGTTTACATGAAAGGAAATCTGATTGAGTATACCGCCTTCAATCCCGCCATCCTGGCGACCCTCGACAAGAGCAATCTGATGATGCTCACTGAGATCTGAGCTAAGAAATACAATCTGCGGTTCACCGGGCAGCGGCAACTGGCCACGATCTGTGACTTCCAGGCTGAGTATTTTGGTGTAGAAATCCTCCATAACCTTCATATCGTGAACATGCAAACCAATATGGCTAAAGTGAATACGTGGTATCTCGCTCATGGGCCTCACTCCTTTCTCTTTCCATCGGGGTTAGTCGAACATCATCATAACGATGCTGACGACCTGTTCGCAATTAAAAAGGTTTCATCCAGGAAGGGCAAGAGCCCCCAGGATACGCCCAGTGGTAACTGGCGACAGCCTGATTACATAACACAAGTGATAAGTCTTACAGGTCACTTTTATTTAACAGGAATTGCTATCTGGGCCAGCCAGTGATCCAATCCCTTTAATCAACAATGAACCAGGATGTATGAAATGACACCAAAAACCGTTCTTGTAACCGGGGGCGCCAGAGGCATAGGTAAGGGCATCGCAAGGGCGTTTTTAGAGGCCAATCACAGGGTCATGATTGCAGACCTGGGTGATGATACCGAATGGAATTATAATCTTGCTTCAAGCAGCACGATGAAAGAGACCGTGGATGAACTCAAAGAATTTGGTGAAATAGCCTGCGTCCCTCTCGATGTAACCGACAGATCATCATGCGAAAACGCCGTTGCAGTAACTTGTGACACCTTTGACGGGCTGGATATTCTGGCCAACAACGCTGGCGTGGTTGCGAGCGGCCCAATAGAGGATTTTGCCGGATCCGACTGGGACCGTGTTTTCGATGTTAATGTCAAAGGCATATACCACATGATCTCAGCAGCACTGCCATCGTTAAAGACATCAACAGACGCCGCAATTGTCAATACGGCATCAATTGCGGGTAAGAAAGGCAGTGCAAACCTGTCGGTCTATTGTGCGTCAAAATTTGCTGTGATTGGCTTGACCCAGTCTCTGGCCCTCGAGTTTGCTCCATCCGGTATCAGGGTGAACGCTCTTTGTCCTGGCATAGTTGGCACTGCAATGTGGCTGGATCATCTGATGGCGAACCAGGGTGAGTCTGCGTTCGAGCAGCGCATGCAGCAGATGATCCCACTCAGCCGTCCTCAAACTGAGATGGACATGGGAGAAGCGGCTCTGTATCTGGCTACGGCAGCCAACGTCACGGGCGTTTCACTCTCCGTGGCAGGTGGATTGGAGATGAATTAGGGTGAATTAACTACTGGCAAAATAGAATGCCGCACCAGATATTATCTGTTAGGTGTGCTTTAGCAGTTCGTGACCTGTTATTCCCCGGAAAATTTGGGTTCTCGTTTCTCATTGAAGGCGGAGACGGCTTCTTTGAAATCCTCACGACCATAAACATAATCCTGAGCGAAATTTTCAAAATGTCTGGCAGCATAGATGTCGCTTCCAACGCCCAGGTATCCAAGTCGCTTGGTGAGCATCAATGCCGTAGGTGCGTTTTTGGCAATCTCTGCGGCAAGATCATTGGCCGCCTCCATCAATTCAGCAGCAGGGACCACTTTGTTGACCAGACCGATCTCCAGAGCTTCGTCGGATTCGATAAAGCGGCTGGTAAACCACAGCTCGAACGCCTTTCCCAGACCAATCAACCTTGGTAGGTAGTAGGTGGAGAATGCCTCGGGGGTCTGTCCCAGTGAGGTGAACGGAAGCCTGATCCTGGCCGTATCTGCCATGATTCGAATATCGCACTGCAAGGTGTAGTTGAATCCCACTCCGATCGCAAAACCGTTGATTGCTGCGATCAGGGGTTGGCGGACGCTTGTCAGATCTGTATTTCCTGCGGGATAGCGAGGCAACTTGTGAGTGATATTGGACTGGCCGCTGGCGTGACTGTCCACTTCAGCCTGAAAACGCTGCTTGAAATCGGCACCCGCTGAGAAGGCCCGACCATTCCCGGTCAGAATACCGACTCGAATCTCATCATCGTTGCTGACATCCGCTGCAGCCTCTGCCAGTTCCTGATACATCTGCGGGTTAAAGGAATTGAGTTTCTCAGGGCGATCGAGCGTGATGGTGGCAATCTGTTCTTTTTTCTCCAACTGGATAAATTCGTAAGACATGGGTATTCCTTTCTTTTACCATTTGGTTACCGATCGGTTACACAAGTATAAGTCCTTGCTGCTTTGCTTGGATAGAAGAACCAGGGGGTACCTGGCAATACTCTGAGTCATTGCTGTAATCAAGAAACTGCTGCCATGGTTACCCTCTGGTTAGGGCACAGGAGCTGAGCAGTCCCTCAACGACCCTTGAAATTGGCATCTCGCCTTTCCCGAAATGCCCGCACTCCCTCGCCGAAGTCCTGTGACATGTCCACGAGCGGGATCGCTGTCTCCGACCACGCCATCGCGGCGTCGAATTCCATTGCGGAGGTTCTGTAGGCAAGCACCTTACCTATTTTCTGTGCGATAGGTGGCCCCGCTTCAATTTCAAGCGCATAGTCCATGAGTTTCTCTTCAAATTCATCAGGCGTCACAAGGAAGTTGGTCAGGCCTGATTCATGGGCTTCTTCAGCGCTCATGAAGCGGCCGGTCATCATCAGGTCCATTGCCTTACGCCAGCCGAGGATTTTCGGGATAGACCAGAATCCACCGAGGTCTGCATAGAGCCCACGCCTGACGTAGGCGACCTGATATCGCGCAGCCGTTGAGCCTACTGCCAGATCGCAGTGGCAGGCAAGATCAAACCCAGCTCCCACAGCCGGTCCGTTGATGCCTGCAATCACGGGTACTTCCAGTCTCTTGAGGGCAATGTAGGCTTCAACCTCATTACGCATATTGAGCCGTCGGCCTTCGGGATCAGGATGATCATCAACCGGAGCTGGCGCATCGGGATTTGCACCACCCGTCATATCCATACCTGCACAAAACCCTCGACCGGCGCCGGTAATCACAACGCAGCGGAGTGAACGATCATTGCGGGCATCAACACAGATGTCACGCATTTCGTGCAGTAAGGGAAAGGTCAGCGCATTCAGTTTTTCTGGTCGATTCAGCGTGATCCAGAGTATGCCATTCTGGTTACCGCGTCGTTCAGTGAGTATCGGGTGCTCGTCTGCCATGGTATTACCTCATCATTTCTAAGGATCTAGGGAGTAGGGAGGATAACGCAGCTGCAGGGTGTACGATAGGAGGGCGATTTTCGTTTAGCCGGTAGTGAAGTAACATAGCTGGAAATTTGGAAGTAATCAGTGGCCAGAAGCGAATATATCCTGCTCGATGATGTACACCGGACCTACCAGGAGGCAGGGCGAAGCCACGCCGTATTGAAGGGTCTGTCATTAGCAATGAACAGCGGTGAAATCATTGCGCTGCTGGGTCGGAGCGGTTCAGGCAAATCAACCCTGCTGAATGTAATCAGCGGCATCGACAAACCGGATCAGGGGCAGGTGGTTGTCAATGGGATTGATTTGACGGCGTTATCTGAACGTGAGTTGACACTGTTTCGTCGCGAGCATATCGGTTTTATCTATCAGTTCTTCAATCTCATCCCGACGCTGACAGCGCGTGAGAATATTGCGCTTGTACTCGAACTGAATGGATACAGTCCGACTGCCGTCCGGGAAATATCTCAAACCATGCTGGCGGCTGTAGACCTGTCGCAGGCAGCTGATCGATTTCCAGATCGAATGTCTGGAGGTGAGCAACAGCGAGTGGCTATCGCAAGGGCGCTTGCTCATTCGCCAGGGCTTGTTCTGGCCGATGAACTGACAGGTACGCTGGATGCTGAGACAGGTCAGCTTGTATTGAAATTATTGCAGAAACTTGTTTCCGATCAGGGTGGCACATTGCTGCTCGTGACCCACAGTCTGGCGGTCGCCAAAACTGCTGATCGTGTCCTCACCCTTGAGGATGGTCAGCTGGCTGAACAGGAGGGATCTTTTGCCTGGTAGCTTACCGATTTCGCTTCTTCAGCGCAGCAGCCTGCGTTTCATGGCTCATCACAAACGGCAAAGCTGGCTGACGTTCACAGGCATCATGTTGGGCGTTACCATGGTTGTCGCGGTTGACCTGGCCAACAGCAGTGCCCGTCGCGCCTTCGCGCTATCGCTCACGTCAGTGGCAGGGAACGTGACACACCAGATAGTAGGTGGTCCGCTGGGAATTGATGAGCATGTCTATTCCCGTATACGAACAGAACTTGCTATTCGCAACAGTGCGCCAATGGTTACCGGGGTGGTTCGGATTAAGGGTCAGAATTTCAGATTGATCGGCAGTGATCCGATAAGCGAAGCCACCATTGGTCGTCATGTGCTTGGCCTTCATCGCGGTGAGTTGAAAGAAGCGTTGCTTAATCCAAATGCCGTGGTTCTGTCCGAGCGGGGTGCAAACAGACTTGAACTTTCGCTGAATCAGACATTTAGTCTGCAAGTTACAGGCAGAGAGCCTGAGGTCAAACTGGTTGCTACCTTCGCAGCGGATAATCCGGCAGCAACTGAGGGGCTAATCTTCACCGATATCGCCAATGCTCAGACATTGCTGCAACGCTGGGGCAGGCTGGACAGAATTGATCTTGTAATCGACAGAGACGATCAACTTCGTTTGGAAGCCTGGCTGCCAGACGAACTCAAACTGGTCGAAAGTGACAGTCGAAATCAGTCGATGCAACAGATGAGTGATGCATTTCACATCAATCTCACTGCCATGAGTCTGCTGGCACTTCTGGTGGCGACACTTCTTATATACAACACGATGACACTGTCTGTCATACAAAGACGCCGGACGCTCGGGATCTACCGTACGCTCGGTGTGAGCCGGGGAGAGATATTCAATCTGGTTTTAAGTGAATCCCTGGCACTGGCGGTAATCGCCAGTGCCGCCGGTCTGGTTGCTGGTCTTTTGCTTGGACAGTTGCTTGTCCAGCTGGTGACTAGAACGATCAACGACCTGTATTTCAGTCTGCATGTCAGTGCCTTTTTGATCGACCCATGGTCCCTGTTGAAGGGATTCTCACTTGGTATAGTGATGACGCTGATCTCTGCTTTTTTACCAGCCTGGGAGGCTAATCGAACCGAACCCATTGCTGTTCAGCAACGTTCTGCGCTGGAGGAACAATGGCGCAGTCGCCTGCCATTCTTCGTGACGGTTGGACTTGTCTTCTTGCTGCTCGGAATGCTCCTGGTAAACCGGGAGCATGGTTCACTGCTAGAGGGATTTGCTGCTCTCACAATGATAGTTATGGGTTTCTGCCTGGTGATACCAAGTATTGTTGTGGTACTGAGTCGAGCAACAATACTGGTCATCGCACCCCTGCCGTATCAGATTGTTCGCATCGCGATTCGCGGCATAAGCTCAGGAATAAGTCGGACTGGTCTAGCAGTCGCTGCCTTGACGGTTGCCGTGTCTGTTACCGTCGGCGTTGGCATCATGGTGGGGAGCTTCCGACATACAGTAGCGGTCTGGCTGGACCAGGCCTTAGTTGGTGATATCTACATTTCACCCACAGGTCTGGTCAGTGACGACGCCCTGCGTCGTGTGAAGCAGCAATTGACCGGCGTGGATGGGATAAAACACGTTGTGGGTAGTCGAGTGTTAAATGCTGAATCTGAATTCGGTCCATTGCGCCTCATGGCGAGAACCTTAACTGATGTTGATACAGGTATGCCCATGAAAGAGGCTGTGCCTGGCGCAGAACAACTATTTCTTGAAGGGCAAGGTGTGCTGGTCTCGGAACCCCTGGCCTATCACCGGCAGCGTGGTCCGGGAGATACGATATCGCTGCATACCAGCGAAGGTCCGAGGCAGTTCCCAATTGTTGGTGTGTACTTTGACTACACATCTTCCCAGGGGATGGTTGTCATGCAGCATGAGCTTTACCGTCATTGGTGGAGTGACGACAGCCTTACCGGACTGACCGTAGTTGGTAAACAGGGAGTGACCGCAGACAAGCTGCTCAGCGAAACCCGGAGAGCTATCGGTTTAGACCTGGAACATTTTACAGTCATTTCAAACGGAGAAATAAGGCAAGTCGCCCTGAGTGTATTCGACCGTACTTTCGTCATCACTGATGTGATGAGATTACTCGCCATCCTGGTCGCCGCGGTCAGTGTATTAAGCGCTTTGATCGCGTTACAGCTGGAACGCACACGTGAGTTCGGGATTCTGAGAGCGACAGGTATGACACCTGGTCAGATCAGGTTAATGATTATTGTGCAGACATTGCTGATTGGACTGTTCGCGGGTTTGCTGGCGATTCCCCTGGGATTGCTGATGGCCGAGGTTTTAATTGAGGTGATCAATCGTCGTGCCTTTGGCTGGAGTATGCAGCAGACGCTGCCGGTGGATGTGCTGATTCAGGCAATGGTACTGGCGCTGGGTTCGGCCTTTCTGGCCGGGCTTTACCCGGCTCACAAGGCAGCGACCATATCGCCATCTATGGCGTTGCGGGAGGAGTAGTCCAATGTCCTTTAGATCTGGTTCTCTGCTATTGGCATTTATCGTGTTACTGCCGGCCTGCGAGGGTAGAGACAGTCAGATCGGGACGCTGGATCTAACGGATATTCTGGGTGGTGAAGCGGCGGAAGGGTTTGAACAGGCCGTTGATATCAGGCAGTTTCATTTCCCGGGAGATCACGGCTCACATCCGGGGTTTCGGAATGAATGGTGGTATTTCACCGGCAACCTGAATACCGAGGATGATAGGCACTTCGGTTACCAGATCACTTTTTTTAGAACCTCACTCAAACCAGGCCGTACATCAGATCCGAAATCAAAATGGATGATTCAGGATATCTGGATGGCACATGTTGCAGTGACCGATATCCAGACTGAAAAGCACTATTCGAAGCAGAGGTTTTCCCGCGGGGGTCCATCGCTTGCAGGGGTCAGTCTGGATCCTGTCAAAATGTGGCTTGATGACTGGCAGGTCGTTGGACGAGGGAATGATTTTCCATGGCAGGTCTCAGTCAGGACCGATGAGTTTTCACTTCAATTAAGCCTGACTGCAGCGAAACCACCGGTCTTACAAGGTGATCAGGGGCTGAGCCGGAAGAGCACCGCTCCCGGTAATGCTTCGTACTATTACAGTTATTCAAGATTACATACAAAAGGAAAGGTGCGGATCGGAAACAGAGATCATGCGGTCACTGGTTCCAGCTGGTTTGATCGTGAATGGAGTACCAGTTCGCTGGATGCCGGGCAAACCGGCTGGGACTGGTTTTCACTGCAGTTCGAGAGCGGTGAGGATCTGATGTACTACCAGTTGCGCGATAAAAAGGGTTTTGCTGATGGGAACAGTCAGGGCAGTTGGATTGATGGCATGGGTATCAAAACCAGGATTGAAGAGAATCACATGCAACTTGAGGTGTTAAAAGAATGGCAGACGGCGGCTGGGCAGCAGTACCCGACCCGCTGGCAAATGGATTATCTGGACCAGCGCTGGATTATTCAAGCTGCGGTAGAAGATCAGTTTATGGATCTTGCGGTCCCCTACTGGGAAGGCGCGGTCGAAATCTATGATCCGGAGTCTTTGGATCTGGTGGGTCGAGGTTACCTTGAAATGACCCGTATTAATGCCAGGAGTCGGCGATAAAGGGGCCTTCAGGGACAGGATTATTCTACGGAAGGTCAAGTTGCGCCAGGTCATTGACACTGGCCAGCAGGTTCTCATACTCTTCTGTTCATGCTTTATCAAGTCCATGCAGTCGACGAATGAGGATCCTACAGCTAGTTGCACTCGGATGGGCACTTGTCGCAGCCCCATGCGAGGCCAGAGAAGTGCCCGCTGCATCAATTGTGTTTGGCAGCTTCAGTAGTCGTGGTGTGGCGGAAAATGCGTTAGCCAGGTTCCAGACCCAGATCGATCTAAAGCTGCGGATTCATGAAGTCGAAATAAACAAAAGAAACTGGTTCAGGGTAACGAGCCAAATGGACACAGCCCTGAATGACGTTGAGAGTACTCTTAGGGTCGTTAGAGAAACAATCATTCCCGGCGCCTGGGTACTGAGGTCCACCCTTGAAGTCAGCGGTGAGCTGGCGGTTCGGGAACTGGCTGCAAAAGTTAGAGTGGCATCTTCAGCGACGACGCCTGCTGCTGATGAAAATCAGACAGCTGGTTCTCCTGTCAAAAAAATGAATCTGCGTCTGCAGTCGGAGTCATCACAGCAAACTCCGGTCAGTTCCCTTGATGCCATTGTCCTATCGAAGATCGCAAATGCCGGCATCGATGTGGATGGCAAACTCACTGAGTCTGCCTGGGGGAGCACGCCCGTGTTGGATACCTTCTTCGTCGTTGACCCGGACACACTTGACGATGCCAGGTTCAATTCCGAGGTCAAGATGTTCTACACGGACAAGGGCCTGTACATTGCGACGATTAATCAGCAGCCGCTTGACACGCTGGTTCCCCGGCTGTCTTCACGAGACTCTGATATTAATCGTGACGGCATCAGTATCACCCTAGATACTTCAGGTGAAGGTCTTTACGGCCTGTGGTTTGGCATTAACCTCGGTGGTTCCTTAATAGACGGTACGGTCCTGCCGGAGAAGCAGTTCAGCGTTCAGTGGGACGGCCCATGGTATGGGGAATCAGCAGTCACCGAAAATGGCTATTCCACGGAAATGTTTCTGCCCTGGTCCATGATGGCGATGCCTGATACCGGGGATGATCGTCGTATGGGCATTTATGCGAGAAGGCGAGTTGCTCATATCGATGAAGAGTGGGGATATCCTGCCTTGCCAAAGACGGGTTCGAAAATGATGTCAGCTATGCAGCCGATAGAGATACATGGCGTCAGGCCGAGTCGCCAATTTGCAGTGTTCCCGTTTTCTGCAGCGACCTATGACAATATGGAAAATGAGACGAAATACAGGCTTGGGGCGGATATATTCTGGCGCCCGTCGACCAACCTGCAACTGACCGCGACGCTCAACCCCGATTTTGGTGCAATCGAGTCAGATGACGTGGTCGTCAACCTCACGGCCTTTGAAACCTTTTTTCCTGAAAAGCGACTGTTTTTCCTCGAAGGCAGTGACATATTTATTACAAGCCCAAGATCAAATGTCACCAGTTCGTCTCCCAGTGTTACTAGTGGCACTGGTGCCAGACGCAGCGCGTCCAGTTTTCGGGGTGAACCAACGACGCTGTTTAATTCAAGACGTATCGGGGGCGCGCCGATTTCACCCACGCAATGTGAATCCGGGTCGATATCCTGTGACACAAAAAGGGGGCAGTATCCAAGCGATGTTTCTATTTCAGCTGTTCAGTTAGGAAAACCTTCCGATCTTATGGGCGCTGTTAAACTCACCGGTCAACAAGGTCCATTCCGCTATGGCGTACTTGCCGCCTCGGAAGAAGATACAAAATTCAAAGGCGAAGACGCTATCGGGAACCCGGTTCGGGTGGAGCAGCTTGGCCGGGACTTTGGCATTCTTCGATTTCTGTACGAAAACGCAAACAAAGGCCGACGGTCTCTTGGATGGATGACGACTGCCGCGATGCACCCGGGCTCGGATGCGTATGTGCATGGTCTTGATGTGCACTATCAGACAGCGAGTCGTCGCTGGAACCTTGATGGTCAGTTCATGTACAGTGATGTTGACAATCTTGAAGGTTTTGGGAGTTTTTTTGACCTCGACTACATTCCAAAAAGGGGACTGTTTCACCGTTTCTCCATTGATTACCTTGATGACACGCTCGACATTAATAACCTTGGTTTTATCCGCAGAAATGACTCGGTCAATTTCAGATACGCGATCAACATAACCAATTCCAATCTGAAAAAACTACGGAGCCGCTCTCACTCGGTCTTTTTTTCTCAGGAATACAATACCGACTGGTTTGCAACAAGGAGCGGCATATTCTGGCGCTCGATCTATACCTTCCATAGCCGTAATGCAATCAATACCCAGCTGGCCTATTTCCCGACACGATGGGACGATCGTAACAGCGATGGCAATGGATCCTTCAGGATTCACGATCGTTGGGTCGGTGAATTGTCATGGGGTACTGATTCCTCACGGAAAGTCAGTCTCAGTCTGTTCGCCGGGCTTCAGCAGGAAGAACTGTCCGGCTGGAACTACAGCGCCAGGGTAGGTGTTACCTACAAACCCAATGACAGATTCTCATTTGATCTGGATGCTGACTTTATGAGGAGACATGGATGGCTTCTGCATCAGACTGGCAGGGAATTTACAACCTTTGATGCCCGTATCTGGCAACCGCGTATATCGATGGACGTCTTTCTGACTGCCAAACAGCAGATCAGGTTCACCATGCAGTGGATCGGAATGCGTGCCGAAGAGATGGATTTTTACCTGGTTCCGGTAAATGATGGCGATTTAATAGCAGATGTTAAAGCGCCTGGTGCATTCACTGACGACTTTGCTATCAGCAGAATTACCGCGCAACTGCGTTATCGTTGGGAGATCGCACCATTATCTGATCTGTTTCTTGTCTACACAAGGGGTAGTAGCCATGCTGTACTGGATGATGAGTTCAGTGACCTTTTTCGTGATGCCCTCACAGATCCGGTACTTGATTTCTTCGTCGTGAAACTGCGATATCGTTTCGGGAATTAAATATCTTCCGTTGAATTGATTCGACAGGGGATAGGTACTAACAACAGGTATGATTGATAGAATTGCTCTCTTAATACTTCTGGCTGACTTTTATGTAGTCCGTGAAGAAGGTGTGTTGCAGGATGGGTTGCTGTATGGAGCCGATGGCCACTGCGCACCAGAGAACCTGAGTGACCCTATGCCCAGGTCGATCAGGTGGTTAAAAGAGACAATGGATTACGGCGGGTAGAAATCAGAAACTGAGCGGGCAAGTCTACGAGAAGCATGGGGGAAAGAGATGTCGGTGAGTTCGCCAAGAATCGTCATCATCGGAGCGGGTAGTCTCGTATTTTCAAGTCGACTCACGGCCGACCTATTATCCTATGAAGCACTCTCTTGTGGACATTTTGCGTTGGTAGATGTGGACGAAGAGCGTCTTGACCTCGCGGGACAGATCGTCGCCAGAATACTTGCTGAGGGTGACTATGGAGATGCAAGTTATTCTCTGCACCAGAGCAGACCCGAGGCGTTGATCGACGCTGATTTTGTCATCATCAGTATCCTGGTCGGTGGTTTTGACGCTATCGAGAAAGAAATAGATATTCCAAAAAGTTACGGAGTCTGTCAGGCGATCGGTGACACGCTGACTCCGGGTGGGATTATGCGCTGCTTGCGGACTCTGCCTGTTCAGAGCGCAATTGCCAGGGACGTCGATGCGATTTCGCCTGGCGCATATGTACTCAACTACACGAATCCCATGTCGATGCTGTGCTGGGGCATGTATGAGGCTGTTCCAGACCTGAATCTGGTTGGTCTGTGTCATTCTGTGCAGGGCACGACTTCCGAGTGGGCTCGCAGACTTGGGCATACCATTGATGAGATCAACTTCCAGTGTGCAGGTATCAATCACCAGGCCTGGATCACTCGATTTGAACATGAAGGGGAAGATCTGCTTCCTGATATTCGGGCGTTTGCCGAGAAGAAGGATGAGTGGCAGAAAGACACTTCACGAATGGAATATGTCAAACACTTCGGTTTTCCTGTCACTGAAATGGCTGGCCACAATTCTGAATATTCTCCCTGGTTCCGAAAGAATGAAATGCTGGTTGAACGTTACTGTCCAGGCGGAAGCTGGAATGGGGGACCTGGTTTTATTAAGGAATTATACGATCGCCCGAATTGGCGCAAGCAGATGAAAAAGATGGCAACCTGGGAAACGCCGGTAAATCTTCAACGCAGTGCCGAATACGGTTCTCAAATTGTTCATGCAATTGTGAGTGGTGAGAAGGAGATCATTTATGGCAATGTTAGAAATGATGGATTGATAGACAATCTGCCAGCGGGCGCTTGTGTTGAGGTTCCCTGCCTTGTTGATAGGAGTGGTATTCAGCCCATGAAAGTTGGTCATCTGCCCGAGCATCTGGCGGCCATCAATCGAAACCAGATCAACGTCCAGCGTCTGGCAGTCAAGGCAAGCCAGGAAGCTGATCCGGAAATTGTGTTTCAGGCAATGGCGATGGATCCGCTGACCGCGTCAGTTCTTACGCTGGATGAGATCAGGGCAATGACAAGAGAGTTGCTGGATGCCCATGCCGGGTTTCTACCAGTAGAGTTCCAGGGTAAGAATCTGGCAGACAAGCCGCTGCTGTATAAGGTTTAATAACAGACTCATAGAGCTTCCTGAATCCACCAGTTTTTTCGCATAAAAAAGATTTCAGCCAGGTAGGATTCCTGAATATCCCTGAATAATTCGAATCCCGCGTACAGTAACACCAGGAATCCTGAACTTGATTTGATTGAGGTTTGCCTTCAGCCTAGCGTCTCATGGGTAATGCTGACGAAGCTGAGTGACAGATGATTGCGGTTAGTTGTAAAGGGAAACGGCTCCCGGGCATTATATCTATGCGGATTCTCCACATATTGGCTGAAGCACGCGTCATTCCGGTCCGAGTTAGAATCTTTGCCGTGAGTAAAAGCCAGAATAGGCAGTGAGGCCACTGATGGCTGATGAAATTGTAGATGTTCTGATTATAGGTGCAGGAGCCTCCGGTGCCGCCGCAGCCTGGAGTCTTGCAGACACCGGAATGCACATCATGTGTATGGAGCAGGGTGGGTGGACCAGGCAGTCTGAATACGCAACCAATTTCAGAAACTGGGAAGTGCGCCGTGGTAAACAGTTACAATCCAGCCCCAATATTCGAGGACTCAAGACTGACTACCCAATTAACGATAAGGAATCACCCATATCCATCGTGAACTTCAACGGTGTTGGTGGCAGTACAGTCCTTTTCTCGGCTCATTTTCCTCGGTTTCACCCATCGGACTTTCGGGTCAAAACGCTTGATGGGGTCGCCGATGACTGGCCCATTGACTACTTCCAGTTAGAACCCTATTACCAGGAGAATGACCGGATCATTGGTGTGTCCGGTTTGGATGGTGATCCTGCCTATCCAGATAAAAAGCTACCCCTGCCACCCATACCGATCAGCAAGATGGGTAATGTGATTGGTCGAGGTTTTAACAAGCTGGGATGGCATTGGTGGCCATCTGATGCCGCCATCATCAGCCAGGCTTACGAGGGTCGGGAGGGGTGTATCAACCTTGGTCCCTGTAATTCAGGCTGCTCCCAGGGTGCGAAATCGAGTGCAGATGTGAGTTACTGGCCGCTGGCACTCAGAAAAGGTGTTGAACTGAAAACCAACTGTCGAGTTCGCGAGATCACCATAAACGACCAGGGGATGGCGACCGGCGTGATCTACTATGACGATGAAGGCAACGAACGGGAGCAGAAAGCAGAAGTCGTGATTGTTGCCTGCAACGGTGTAGGGACACCTCGACTTTTATTGAATTCCAGATCCTCGCAGTTCCCGGATGGCCTGGCGAATCGATCCGGGCTGGTTGGCAAGAATCTGATGCTCCATCCCTGGAATGTTATGGACGGATTCTTTGATGAAGGATTGGAATCACATCTGGGTCCTCAGGGGAGCTGTGTCTTAAGCCAGCAGTTTTATGAGACCGACCCGACGCGAGATTTTGATAGAGGCTATGGAATCCAGGTCACTCGCGGATCACCCCCAATCGCAACCGCAATCAATGGTTATGCCCGTGGCGACATACCCTGGGGTCGAGGTCATCACGAGGCGTTCCGGAAACATTTTGGGACCAATATTTCCGTCAGCATCTGTATCGAAGATCTGCCTGAGCTGCACAATTCAGTGACGTTGGATTCAGACCTTACGGACGGAAATGGTATTCCTGCCCCCAGGATCAACTATCGCATCAGCGAGAACAGCCAGAAGATGCTGGCCCATGCGAGAATCAAAAGCAGGGAACTGCTTGAAGCTGCAGGCGCATGGAAAATTCATGATCATGGTCAGATTCAGTATGCAGGCTGGCATCTTCTGGGTACTGCAAGAATGGGAACCGATCCCAACAATTCGGTTGTTAATGAATGGGGTAGAAGTCACGATGTAAAAAACCTGTTTATCGTTGATGGCAGTCTTTTTGTCACATCAGCTGCGGGAAATCCAACCACCACCATTCAGGCGCTGGCGCTGTATGTTGCTGACGCAATCAAGAAGAATCTTACTAATCTTTTCGACTGAGGTATGCAATGACTGACGACAAAATAATTCAAACGGATCACCCCCTCAGCGAAGATCAGAAATCTGTTCTTGATGCACTGTTGAATCTGATTATTCCGTCGAGTGGAGACGGTCGAATGCCGGGTGCTGCTGAGATGGATTTTCTGGGATATCTGGTTGGTGATGAATCAGGTTTCCTGCCAAAGCTGGTGCAGGTTCTGAATGCAATCGTTGATGCAGCAGATTCGAGTCACGGCAAATCTTTTACTGAAATCAACGAATCTGATCAACTGGATCTGGTGAATAGTTTGAGAAGCTCGAAAGGTGAATTGTTCAACCGACTGACCAACCAGGTGATGGCATGTTACTACCAGGATGACAGGGTTATGCGAGGGCTCGGGTTAGAACCACGACCACCTTTTCCAAAGGGAAACCAAGTGGATGAAGGGGATCTTTCCCTGCTGGAGCCTGTCAGGCAACGAGGGGAGATCTGGCGCAAGGTCTAGCTGGTTAACCTGCCGGCTCAATTTTCTTGAGAAAACAGCACCGGGTTTTGCACTTTGTTTAGTAGTTTGTTCCCTCAGCTAATATCTTACAATCCAAGCCTCGTCATCACCTCGTCAGCACCGGGCCAGTTCTCCCTCGTCATATAGCGCCGCTCACGAATAATAAGGCCATCTTCATCGAGCAGAAGAATTGACAGGAAAGGGGACTCTCTGGTGATCCCATCCCGGTGCCAGGAAACGATTCCCTCAACGGCTACCTGATTACCCTTGGCATAGGTCTGACCTATACGCATTTCGCTGTCTGGTGCGGCTTCTTTGGCCAAAGTCAGAACGGCAGCCGAGACATCCAGGTTGAAGGAGCATTTCTGAAGTGGCAATTGTGTCCTGAAACGTTCCGGATGAAAAACTTCGGTGCCGGATCCGGTACTGGTATTCCAGGTATCAAGCCAGGCACCTTCGACGATCGATAGATTTCGTTGTTCAGGTCGTGAGAGAGTGATATCCAACTGGTGGTCTTTTGAATAGCGATAAAATTCATCCATCACCCCCGAGGTTTGAGGTCGATCCTGTGGTGCCCTGGATCTCTCATATGAATATCTGCGACCTGAAGGCCAGGCTGACATTTCAATGTAACTTCGATCCATAAGAACTGTACCGTCCACATCGTAAATCAGCACTGCAGCAAATGCAGTCTGTTTCAGAACGCCGTCTTCACTCCAGGTGACGATGAGTTCCACTACTGCGTGGTTGCCTGAAGGAATAAGTGAGGCAATTCGCATGGTCCTGTCCGGCAGGCTCACCACAGTCTGCCAGGAACCTCGGGGATCCGACTGACGGGCTTTCTCTATGATTCTCCAGCCCTTGTCTTTCATAAAGGCATTGAAATTTGCCTCGACGCCTTCAGCAGACACATAAACCCTGCTGTCGTCTTCCGGGGGTGCTGCGAAAATCCCCGTGCCCACCTCATGAACCTGAAGCGGCATCTGAAGTACTGCACCTCGATACAGGAATAGATAGGCCACATTACAGATAAGGTATTCATGATATGCGCTGGTCCATACGGTTTCGGTAACGATCTTGTTGCGTTTCTCTATATCTGTTAACTCACCCGGAAGTACCTTGTCTCTGTACAGGAAGTGTAAGGGTGCACTGTCGAAGACAAAGAAATAATCGAGTGCCATGTTCCGGGTAATCTCGCGATAAAAGGCGCCCCTCTCTTTATCTGTTAACGATAGGTCAGACATAGTCACCCCGCTGATTTCGTTTGTTGTCTATCATCCAACATTCGTACTTCACCGTTACCGCCGTTCACTGAAATCATGGCGCCGTCTTCAATGAGTTTCATGGCGTTGGGCAGTGATACAGCCGGCATACCATATTCTCGAGAAAGGCATGAGAAGTGCGCGAGCATTCCCCCGGTCTGGGCAACCACGGCGCTGACGATACTAAATGCCGAAGTCCAGCCCGGATCCGTGCCGTGGCAGACCAGGATGTCGCCTTTCTCAAGACTGCCGATATCTTTCTGCGTGGGAATGATCCTCGCTCGCCCAGTAACCGTCCCCGGACTTGTGCCGACACCTGTCACCACACCATCGCTGACTCCCCGGGTCGACAGATCGAGGTCCAGTGGAATGTTTCCCTTGAGAAACATGGGTGGATCGTTTTTGTGGGAAAGAAATCCGTCGAAACCTTTTGATCGTGCTTTGGCCTTCGCCTGGGCAAGTGCCCGTGGTTCTTTTCCTGAAAGCAGCTCACAGAGCTCGTGAATGGAAAGGAAGTAGAAATCGCGATCATTTTCCAGCAATCCCCGTGATACGGCCCTTCGACCCAGTTCACTCAGAATCAGTTTCTTTCGGTAGGTCATTGCATCTCCCATCGAGCGACCATCATCCCGTGACATAAACATCATGAGACAGTAGTCCACCAGAAACTTAAAAATAGTAACCTTCAGATCACCCAGAGGTTGCTTTTCAAGATTCTCGATCACTTCAGCGGTGGCAGTTTCACGACGTTGGATGAGTTTTTCTTCTCTCTCTCCCGGTGGTTCGACCTCATCGGCAGTGACCAGAAGGTGAAATGCCTCGTAGTCGATCTGTGGATCCTCAATGCGACGTGTATAGTAAATATCTCGGTCGGCATGGCCACGGTAGAGATTCATCCTGAGGAACTCCTCATACTGGCTGAGGAATGCTCGACCTTCCTCGTGATTCTTGAGTTCCTCGAAGAACGCTGCGCCTTCGAATTCCGTTATCAGACCACGGAGCTTCTCAGACTTCCTGATAATGTCGACGAGTACCCAGAAATCGTAATCATCGTGGAACTGCTGGGTTCGCTCTGATATCCCACTGACAACTTCGGTAAAAGCGTTTGGATTGTCTCCGTCATACCAGTGCTCCATGACGCCTTCCAGAAGTGCCTGGATAACGGGGCCATAAAGGAAAAATGCGCCCCAGCCACCAGCGCGTCGCGACGGTCGTCCTTTTGCCTTTTCTGGCTGAACGCGATCTGCCTCTCTCAATGTAACGCCTGGGAAGAGACGATCAATTTGCTGTCGCAGTTCGTCGTCTTCCATTGCCATTAATTCATCTTCACTGGGATGCATTGCTTTGACTAATTCGCGTCTCTGCTCATAGAGTTCACCTCCTTTGCGGAATTTGCGCTCCATGGCTATCTTGTTTTTGAGGCTTGTCACACCGCCCAGTTCGGGACTGTTTACTTCGATCTTGGCGAACATCTTTAAGCAACGCCAGAGATCGAAAGGTGCTTTTATGGCAGCATCCATTTGCGATGGATGAAGTCGACTGAGCATGGGTGCCCGTAGACTTGGTGGAAGCATATATTCAGCCATTAGCTCATCTACCCGGGTGTTGTAGTAGAAGGTCCCTTGTCGATATTTCATCCAACGCATCTCGGCGAGGTCACCAATGCCGAAGGGTTCGTAGTTGCCAGCGGCAGCTCCGTGAACCCAGTATCCGCGTATTGACCACATCAAGGGTGTAATGGCGCCCGTCCACCACTCATCCGCTGCAGCCCTGGTCCAGATTGCATCTTCCTCTTCCGGGATTGATGGCCAGAGATCCAAATCTTCTTCCCAGGTAAACTCAACGCCTGTTACAGGTCTAGACTGGAGCAGCGAGAAGGAGCCATGCGCCAGCGCCCACTCGGTATCCTGGGGCAGGCCTTCATAGTAAGCAGTTACCCGTTGACCCAGTTCCGCAAGCTCGCCGGCCTGCTCATCGGTGAGCGTGTACTGCTTCTGCAGATCCAGCGGTACTTGTTCTTCAATAGTGCCGGTTTCTGCCTTTGCATCCCTTACAATACGCAACTCCTTGGAGCCCAGGCTGCGCGACTTGACCTGCTTCGTGTCACGACTGACCACATACTCATCTGGGGTCACAGCGCCAGATACAACGGCTTCGCCCAACCCCCAGCTCGCGTTGATGACAACCTCATCTGCCCTGGCGTTCATGGGATTGCCAATAAACATGACGCCAGCAACATCAGGCTCAACCATGCTTTGCACCACAACGGCGATGCCGATATCAGTGTGACCGAATCCCCTGCTCTGACGATAAGCAACGACTCTTGATGTCCACATGGAAGCCCAGCATCGTCGTACAGCGTCTAAAAGGGATTCAGGTCCCTTGACGTCAAGAAAAGTATCGTATTGACCAGCGAAGGATGCACCTTCCAGATCTTCCGCCGTTCCGGAGGAGCGAACAGCCACATACAGCTTCTTGCCCAGATTTTCGTACGCCGTTGTAATGTCGTTGGCCAGATTTTCCGGAATTGTACATCCGATGATGGCATCCCTGATTGTCGCGGTCCGGGCTTCGAGCTCATCAAGGTTCTCATAGTCGAGTCTTGCCAGGGTCTTTTTGATCATATCCCCAAGATTATTTGCAGCAAGGCAGGTTGCATAGGCATCTGTTGTAATGGCAAATCCGGCAGGAACGGGGAAACCAGCTTTAACTAACCGACCGAGACTTGCGCCCTTGCCTCCGACGATAGCAAGTTCTGTTGAACTGTCCTCTCCAAGGATGACGAGCGTTTGTTTTCCCTCTATCGAGTTGTCCGACATAGTTATCTCCCCGGTGTCAGGCTGGTACCATTTCGATTCCAGAATTTATATTAGGCGTGCTAACGAGCGGTGGGTTTCCGCTTTCTTCTGGATCCGTTTCGTCGCAAACTGTGACATGAACTGTGGTCCAGATCAATCAATCAGATATGGGTGCTGGTAAAGTGAGTTCAGTATCCGGGCAGTCCACATCTCTCCCCTGATATCTGGAGAGTGAACACGCGCTGGTGAATTATCCGGGCTAGAAAGGATTCTTCCTCGTGATCTTAAAAACAAAAGCACTGTCGCAGGGCGGCTCCGGAGGTGCAGTAATCTCCAGTCCGTTCTCGGTCTGAGACCACTTAAGGTCACCTTCGACACCCAGCATATGCACTGAGGCGATCTCACCGGGGTAGAGTTTTTTCATTGACCTGATGACGAGGTTCTTGTCTGGCCATCCAAGGCAGGTAGCAAAGATATGCTCATCCCTGCAGGTAAATCGAAAATCTGAAGGCGTATATTCGACCTCTTTTCTTTCGCTGAACATGCCCCTGGTTTCCATTTTGGTTGGACCCTCTCCGTAGGTTAGCCAGGGAGTGGTGCCGAAGATTGCCTCGCCATTGATCCTGAGCCAGTCACCTATACCCTCAAGGCAGATCTTCGCGCCTGCTGGTATTGAACCGTCTGGTCTCGGTCCCACATTCAGGAGCAGGTATCCATTCTTGCTGACATTGTCCACGAGATTATGAACCAGCGTGCTGACTTTCTTGAACGCGGCATCGGGAACATAGGACCAGGCACCCTGATCATCCACAGAGGTGTCCGTAATCCAATCGTAGTAGGTCAATTCATCCATACGGCCCAGTTCGTAGTCGATGAGCGCAGAACCAACTGCCAGGTCATGACCTTTATACGTTACTGCGACCTCTTTCTGCCACTCTGTTTCTTTGTTGTAGTAGTAGGCAAGAAGTTCTTTGCGATAGGTTTCGAAGACAAAGTTAATGCCAAAATCAAACCAGATCAGATCCGGTCGGTAGTTATCAATCAACTCATGTGCCTTTTCCCGCCAGAAATTCAGGAAACTGCCCGTGGGTCGATCCTGCCAGAACCATTCGCGAAATCTCTCGTCAGGTATGCCGCCCTTTTCCAAACCGTCCACGTTGTGGAGTGGCCCGTAGAGTCCGGAGAACTCGGGGTCAGAAACATCACAATCCTTTCGCCAGTGCGGGTAGAACCACCATTGTTCAGCATGGTGAAGTGCAATCATAAATCGCATATCCTGACGTCGCATGGCCGTGGCAAGTTCGCCCACCACATCGCGTTTTGGCCCCATATTGAATGCATTCCACTCGTTCACTTTGCTGTTCCACATTGAAAATCCATCGTGGTGTTCGGCCACTGGACCCGCAAACTGTGCACCTGATGCTTTGAATATATCTGCCCATTCATCAGCATCAAATTTCTTTGCCGTGAACATGGGGATGAATTCCTTGTATCCGAACTCTGAAGCCGGACCAAAGGTCTTCTCGTGATAGTCGTATTGAGAATTACCTTGCCGATACATATTGTGTGCATACCAGGTTCCGTTCGGGCCACAGGCAGGTACTGAATAAACACCCCAGTGTGTATAGATGCCGAATTTGGCATCCCTGAGCCATTGTGGTGTCGTGTGCTGGCGTAACGATGCCCAGTTGGCTTCATAGGTTTGCATGTTGGTTCCTTATCCTTTCCGGATCTTATGGAGATTCATCAAGATCATTCCAACTCATCAGGGCGTTATAGACGAAACCATGATCGTGTCGATTTACATCACGATGCATGGGATTCCAGCTAAACAGAATCACATAGCCCTGTCCCAGAGATCGCGAAACCAGAGCGGGCTCTCCGTCGATTAACTTGGATCCATCGACAATACCACCGGAGATGACCAATGGTGGTTTCTTCTCTTTGTCTTTCTTTTCCACATCCTTATCCTTCTTTGGTGCGTCGGGGTCTTCCCTGTAATCCTTAACACCAAACTGCAGGCTTACCCAATGTCTTCTGTGATCTGCGACACCAAAGATCGGTCCGTTGCCTCTGAACACATGGGTCAGTTCATCGTACCCGTATACAAGGGGTGAATTGGAAGTCACTTTGGCTGTGAGAACTGATCCCGGTGTATTGAGTTTTGCCGGACGTTTCACCTGAACATTGGTGACGAGACCGGATTCTGCGGCGACGACCCCGCCAGAGGCCAGCGTGATTAGAGTACCGCCTGCTTTGACAAATTGTTCGATCTCCATCATACCGGCGAAGCCTATACCGCCCGTGATGTCATTGCTGCTGAGGAGGTGGCCGATGTTGGGTGTGGCTTCAGTTCTGGTGTAGGCCAGGGGTGACCACTTTGCGTCGATACCCGCCAAAATATTTTTGAAGGTTGTTCGTCCACCAAATGCCGGTACAAGAATTACGTCGTATTTATCCCCTAGGTTCCCCAGATGAATCTCATCTTTAGCCAAAAGGGTAAACGGTATCTTCGCCTCGTCGAGACTATATCTCACCCAACCGGCATTCTGGGTGCTGGTCCATGAATGCAGGAGTGCGATGCGGGGTAAGTCCAGATCGTGCATGGCAACGTCCGGTTTTTTTCCAAGGGAGCTGACTTTTGTGAATTGCCTGGCGAGTACCGCTCTCACCTGATCTCGATTCTCATCGTTTACTGCGATAATCAGACTGCCTCTTGGGAAGGTTTTGCCTCCTTGTTTGAATTCCTCGTCAGCCATTTCCACAGGAACAGGGCCAAGCGCGAATCGGGTTGGCCCTAGTTCGGCCTGACCGCGATGAGGAATAACCAGGTAGTTACCTTTCCTCGGAACCGTGACGGGTCGTAGAAACTGCTGGCTGGCATTGAAGGAAACAGAACTGTGATCAAGGATAGCTTCGTCGCTGACCGGTTTTACGTCGACACCATAGGATAAGCCGAGGGTCCAGCCGATATCATCGTAAGGGGGTACCTGTACTTTGTCAGGGAATTTCTGTCTTTCCAGAAGTGTTTTGGCAAGTGGGCCGTAGGGCTGGTTCATCTTGACCAGCAGGTCGCCTTTCTCAACTTTTGTCTCGCCGAAGCGAGCGGATTTTTCAGCTTGTTGAATCTCGATAGCGTGACGATTTAACACCTCAACCAGATAATTTGCCCCATGGCGATCTTTTTGTTCAGCGGGAATCAGGAAAGCGAAAGGTGGGCCGTTCTCAGCTGCCTTAAGTGCGTTGACGCTTTTCTGGTAGTAGTTCTCGAGAAACATTGTCTTGCTGTTAGCTACCATCTCGAGTGATGCAATCACGCCGGTCTGCATATAATTGGTATTGTTGCGCATTGACCATTTGAGTTCTCTCGGCGGGGGAGAGGCCCGGTACCAGGTTTTCTTTGTGACCTTCTCCTTGGCAAACATCGAACCCTTCAGTGTGCGGTCCATTGTCTCCGCACTGGCATTACCAAAGGTCTCGTAGAATCGCCCCATACCGTTGTGATTGTTGGTGGTCCAGAGCAGGTACCCTGGATACCAGCCGGTATAATAGCCCCAGGTCCAGACACCCTCCAGACCAAGGCCTGTCAGTCGTGAAATTTCGTAGCTGGCGAGCGCCTGCCACTCACCAATAGTAATTGGGCTCACACCCGGGTTGTAAGGTCCCGTACCTCCTGCTACATAAAGCAGCGGTACGGATTCATGAAGATCCAGGCTGATTGTCGGTTGCCAGTCGTAGACACCCTGGGTGTAGTTGCGCGTCAATGGCTGACTGATTGATATACCGTCACGATTGTTGTCGTGCTTGGTGTAGTGCCCCCAGAACGGCACAGATGGCGGTGGACGGTTGAAGTAGTCTGTCCTGCCTTTCTGATGACTTCGATACCAGTCCACCTGTCTGGCGCGACCGTCGACTTCTGTTACAGGCGTAATCAGGGTGATGACATTCTCCCGGATACCGGTAAAAGGTGGGCGAGTTTCAACCACCAGTCGATAGGCCAGTTCCATGACCATCTCCGGTGGACCAAGTTCTGGTGAATGAAGACCCGCGGTCATCCAGAAAATTGGTTTGGCTTTTGCGACGATAGCGACAGCTTCACTTTTGCTGGTTTCCCTGGGATTAGATAATGCTCGCAGATAATCTCGATATTCACCCATGTTCTCCTGGGTCTGTTCATCTGCAATCAAAGCCATCAGCATATCCCTGCCTTCATAGCTACGGCCCAGGCTAACGATTTTTATCCGGGGTGAGTATTTTGCCAGCTCTCGAAAATAACCCTGAATTTCTTCGACCTGCGTCAGCTTGCCTGGAGTGCCCACGGTATAACCCAGGTAGTCTCTGGGACTTGGTACAGTTGGATGTTCGGGGAGGCGGTCAACCCATTCCGTCAGATACCTGGTATCAGTCACTGACTGGGAAATAACCTGGGTTGCAATCTCATCTACCATCAGGTCACCCAGCATTTCGTCGGCACGAACAGGGACAGTACCGAGAGGGATACTGATGGTAAGTAAAATCAGGAGACTCGATTTGAGATGCATTTAACGGTTCCTTGTTTGTGTTCGAAATATGTAGATCAATTGTCAGTCTTTGCCGTTGGCACGATGCTCTGATCGAGCAATGACTGGTGATAAGCAAAGACCTGGAAGAATAAACCATCTTATTGAATTGGCGTCAATTTCTCCGGGTTTCCAGGGATGTGCACAGAAGTGGATCTGTCGACCTTTATAATACAGAGAAGCTGCTTTACCTTAGTGCCTATCTCGGCTTTACTGTGCGGAACCAAATTCGAGGACATAGAGATGGCACAGGCACACTTCGGCGTAACACTTCCCCAAATCAAAAGGCCCTGGGTGGCTGCTGCTGCCGCTGCTCGTGGATTCGAATCGTTAGGATTTGATTCACTGTGGGTTTGTGATCATTTCTATGGTCCTCAATCACCACAACTGCCGATCCTTGAAGCCTGGTCTATGGTCTCTGCCGTAGCAGCAATAACGGAGCGAGTGGAGATTGGCACACTGGTCACTCCAGCGGGAATGCGCAATGCAGCTCAACTCGGTAAGGTCATCGCAACGGCTGACAATATTGCAGGGGGTCGGGTTATCGCTGGTCTTGGTGCCGGTTGGATGCGCCGTGAGTTCACCGATTTTAATGTCCCGTTCCTGTCAACAGGAGAGCGTTTATCCCAACTCGCAGAGGCTGTGGCGCTGCTTAAGCGTATGTGGGGAGAAGAGGAGGAGGTCTCCTTTGAAGGTAAGTTTGTGACTGCTGACTGTGTTGTTTGTCAGCCGAAGCCACCTCGACAAGTACCGATACTGATTGGCGGTGGCGGTGAGAAGGTCACCTTGAAACTGGTTGCTGAAGAAGCTGATATATGGAACAACCTGGCTGCTCAACAGCCACTGCTTGCCCACAAGGTTGAGGTCTTAAAGCGACATTGTGATGACGTGGGACGCGACTTTAGCGAGATTACCGTCAGTCAGCAGTGTCTTGTGACGATTGCGAGGGACGAGGAAAGTGCAGGTCCCATGGCGGATCAGGCTCAGCGTATTTTTGGTGGTCATATGGGTGATCCAAAAGGCCCAATAGCAATCACAGGTACACCAGAGCAGTGCTGCGAGGCGATTCAAAAACATATTGATCTGGGATGTACGATGTTTGTGGCGGAATTTTTTGGCAAAGACACCCAGGAGCCTGCGCAGTTGTTTGCCGAAGAAGTTATGCCGAATTTTGCGGATGCAGGATAGTAGATATTCGATTCTTACGGCTTATCATCCCTTTAGGAAGTAGTTAGCAACATCCGGGATAACGGGTACAGTGAGCATTATCCAACTCTTGCCGTAAGCGCACCGTCGACGGCCAATGCGATACCGGAGACATAGCTCGCTTCATCAGAAGCGAGAAACAGAGACGCATTGGCCACGTCCCATGCTGTGCCCATTTTCTTGTTCAATGGAACCACGCGATCACGCATGGCACGGATGTCCTCTCGTGGGATATCCATCTCCCGGGCACGTCGTTCAATAGCCATGGGTGTATCCATCAGGCCTGGCATGATGGCATTGACTCTGATGCCATATTTCCCGTTGTCGACCGCCAGTGATTGAACCAGCGCATTAATACCGGCTTTTGATACTTTGTAGGTCATATTGGTTCCCGACGCGACTGCGGCGGCGGAGGATATGCCGGTGATGACACCGGATTTCTGGTCGCGCATCACGGGAAGAACATGTTTCGCACACAGGTAGAAGCCGCGAAGGTTGAGATCCATGATGTCGTCCCAGTTATCCACCGGCAAGGTTGAAAGCTCGCGGTCACCCTCGCTCTTGCCGACGTTGTAGTGAAGAATATCGACTCGATTAAAGCACTTCAGTGCTTCTTCAATGATGTGATGGCATTCATGTTCAATCAAGACATCACCGGCGATGGCCTCAGCCTCAAATCCCTCGTCACGGATCATGTCACGTGTTTCTTCAGCAGACTCCAGCCGATTGTCTACAAGCATAAGCCTTGCACCTTCTCTGGCGAACAACAACGAAACAGCTCGACCGTTCCCCAGCGTTTCACCCGATGTTTGTCCCGCGCCGACGATGATCGCAACCTTGTTATTTAGTCTCATGATACTCGTTTCCCCGGGCTGGAAATTTAATCTGACATTCGTTTGGTGGATATCAAGCATTCAGTCACTCAAACTGAGTCGGTTTGAACGTTCGCACTTCCAAAAGTTAGTTGTAGACACGACAATCATAAACCGGTTCTAGTGTAACATCCCACCGATCGACACCAGACAACCCACTAGACTCAATCATACAACTGCGTGGGTGATCAAGTGGTTTAGTGCATGTATTTAGGGAGAGAACAATCATCGTTTTATTTGACCTTCTGATCCGGCAGATCTAGTGCCTGCAAAGTCACGACATAAGGGTATTGGTGCCTTGCTGATGTGTGCGGCCATGTTCGGCGGTTCGTCGATTGATGTTGCTGTGAAAGCGTTGAGCGGTGATTATTCCACTGCTCAGATTGTGTTTCTGCGAGGTTTGATCGCGATACCGTTGGTGATAATGCTTGTGCAATATCAGGTTGGGATCAGAGAGCTGACTCGCTTGCCATTGCGCTGGCAACTTTGGCGTGGCCTTCTGACCGCTGGTGCGAACTTTGGCTTTTTCTATGGGTTAAAATTCGTGCCTCTGGTTACTGCGTTAATGCTCGCCTACGTTTCGCCCGTGCTGATTATTCTTCTGGCCAAACCCTTACTGGGAGAGAAGATAGGCATTGGTCGTTTGATAGGTGTGCTGATTGGATTTAGTGGTGTTGGATTTGTTATTCAACCCGATAGTCTGGAAATTCATCCGGCGATTCTGGCGATTCTGGGTTCCGCCTTCTGCTGGGCGCTGCTCTCGGTCAACAATCGTCAGCTCGCTGATATCGCGTCTGCGCCAGTGCTGACGTTCTACACTTACCCGGTAAGTTTCCTGATAGGTGCTTTTTTTTGCTGGGATGTATTTATCATGCCTGAGGGCTGGGACTGGTTGCTGTTTGGCATCGTCGCTCTGGGTTCAACGATCACCCACTGGCTGGTAGCGGTTGCCTACCGGTATGCGCAGGCTGGGGTGATCGCCCCTTTCGAATATACAGCGCTGGTTTGGTTGACTCTGGCTAGTTACCTGATATGGCACGAGCTGCCGGCAGTCACCGTCTGGGTAGGCGGGATGGCAGTAATTCTGGGTGGCTATATTGCACTGCGGAGTAAAACCGAACAGATCAATACAGGGAATGGAGGCTAATTGATAATTCAGGTCCGGGAGATGGCTGAAATGTGGATGTCCTGTGCCAGATCGACCCGGATGTTATTTCCAGACTAACTCTGCCACGCGGCGGAAATTACCACCCAGGATTTTCTCTATCTCGTCTTGTTGGAATCCGACTTTTAGCAACTCATCACATACCTCAGGTAATTTGCTGAGCGGCAGGAAGTCCATTGGGCCGTCATAACCAGCCTCTGACGGCCAGTATTCGGGATTACTTTCGACCATTTTCTCAATACTGCCACTATGATTGCCGTCGTCATAGGGTTCAACCGGTGGATCGTAATCGAGGCTGATGCCGACGTGTTCAACACCGACCAGGTCTGCGATGTAGGCAATGTGACGGGTAACACTCTTGGCCTGGGATTCATTCCTGTCACCCAGAAATAAGTTAAGACCGTTGACACCAATCACGCCGCCTGTTTCTGCGCAGGCAAGTATCTGCTCGTCGACGATGTTTCTACCATGATGCGCCTGAGTAAATGCGTTCGAATGCGAAAACACCACCGGAGCGCTGGATCGCTGCATGGCTTCCATTGTTGTTTTGAAACCGCTGTGAGAACAGTCAACTACCATGCCAACCCGGTTCATTTCGTCGATCACTTCACGACCAAAATCTGTCAGACCAACATCCTCATCATGACAGCCTGCGCCCGCCAAGTTGTTTTTGTTATAGGCAAATAGCATGTGGCGCACGCCCAGTTGGTAGTAAACCTGAATCAGATCCACACGGCCGTTCAGAGCATTCATACCTTCGATGTCAAAAGTGACTGCGGCTTTGCCTTTAGTCTGCGCCACATCGATTTCGTTAACGCTGGATACAATCTGGCACCATGGTGCTTCCAGTGGAATCCTCCGCCGAAGGGCAGCAATATTCTCCATGCAGCGGCTCCAGTGCACCGGGTCGTAGTAGACATTGATCGAGAAGTAATTAATGCCCGCATCTAGCCACGGTTTGAGCAGGGGGGCAATGGGAGCATCGGGAGTCATCTCAAATCCGCAGTGATCATCCCAGATAAAAGTGTCACTGCAGAGTTTGAAGCCGTTGCTTTCCATATATTCTCGTCGCAGATTGGGAAATACCTATCAAAACACTTTCGCTTACGGTAGTTAGTTGTGCGATAGTTAGTTGGAGGAGGGTATCAGGATTCAGCCTCTTGGGATAATGTGGCACTATCTGCTGGAGATAGAATGGGCTGCTGGAGATAGAATGGGCTGCTGGAGATAGAATGGGGAGGTGCCCGTGAGCGTAAATTGACGGTGCCTCTGCCTACCCCCGGAACCATCACTGATGTTACATCAATTCCACTGCTGAGAATGAACTCACCTGTTCTGGCAGCGTATGCTCAATAGTCTGGGTGTATTGCCTTTGATGACGGTTATTCCGAAACATCTACATCACCCTGCTCGTTGATCAAGAGGTCCTTCATCTTCATTGGGACCGGAACCTGAATCAAATAATCTTCATGTAGTTGCCTGGTATTAAGTCCCGTTCATAACCCCGATGGAGAGAAAACATTAATCCCATCATTTTGTACGACATTACCCTGCGCACCGATAAAGTCTCTACGGGTCATTGATTCCAGCAAATCAGCGTCTGGGGGTGTATTGGCAAAGAAGCGCAGTGCATCCGGATTACTGCCATCACCGAGCCGACAGATAACCAAGCCTTTCTCCGGTGTATTATTTCGCCCAAAAATAACTGTATAGGTTTCAATTGTGCCCACGCCTTGCGGTGTTTCTGTAATTATTGGATGTGTCTGACTATCAATCTGCTTCTGGTAGGCAGCTGGATCTTCACGTTGCCAACGACCTTCTATGGGCCTGGTAGAGTAGATGCCAGCAGCATGTTGGCCCAGATAACCGCCATTGGCAGTGACCATGCCGGATTTACCCGGATGCTGACGTAGTTTTTCGACCATCGTCACGATGGAATTCATAACGTAGTTATTACCAGCACCGCCATGAAACGGAAGACCGCCGGTTACTGTCAGTTTTCGTGGATCATCTGTTGCAATACCGAATTCATCCCTGGCGATCTGAATTGCACTCGGGAAACAGGAATAGAGATCAAGAAAGTCGATCTCATTCATGGATATTCCCGCCATTGCTGTGACGCGTTCGCCCAGCACACGGAGTGCGAGGGAACGGTAATAATTTACTCTGTCTGACATGTACCAGATTTCGGAAGTATCGGCACAACCGTGCAGGTAAATCCATTTCGATTCATCGACGCCGAGACTTCTCGCTTTGCCAGCCGATGTCAGGAGTACTGACGCAGACTGATTAATCTGGTTCATGGCATTCATATACTTGGTGTAAGGCCAGCCAACATATCTGTTCTGTGGTGTGGCAGTGGAGATTTCCTCCGCTGATCGTTTGATTGGATACCAGGCGTGTGGTGATTCGGCAGCGACTTCTGTAAAGGGTGCGAACAGTTCACCAAGAATTTTCTGGTGCTCTTCAATACTGCGGCCGTAATGCCTGCGCAGTGCGTTTTCAAACAGGGGATAGACATGGGATGCCTGCCAGATACCGTGCGCTCTTTCATGCTTATTCCACATTTCCCGATCTGGATAGAGGTATACGGGATCAGTAGTCGATGGCACCTGCCACGCCGGTTTGCCACCTGACTTCACAATCTTGCGGCCTGTTGCCATTGCCTCGGCACCCGTCAGTAAGACGAAATCAGTTTCACCCTGAGCAATAGCCTCGCAATATCGATTGACCAGATGTTGTGGCGCGTAGCCACCGTCGGGCGTCAGCCATTGAGCTGCATTTGCTGCTCCCAGCCTGTCTGCAAGTGCCTCGGGTGAGTTTCTTGTTGGCTCGCGAAAGCTTCTGACGACAACAATGACACCAAGCTGGCCCAGTTGCAGGCGGGTTATCCCGGCATCTTCGGCAGCCAAACAGGTAGCGGATTCCATTAAATCCAGGGGAGAAGAGGCTGAATTAAGGTCAGGTTCCTTCTCAGTAACCTGACCGACCCCGATTAATACAGGCATAAGGTCATCGTTCATATTGATAGTTTCTGAACTTGAAAGGTGCCGGGATAGGGTCAGGCATTTCGTTTCCTGATCACGAGGTCACGAATTGAATTGACTATCTGGTCCTGAGACGCGGTCGCATCAAAGACATCATCAACGCCTTTCGCCAGCATACTCTCTGCATCCGCTGGCGTGATGATTGAACCCCCGATGACAACCGGACAGTCAAAGTTTCTCGTTTGAAGCAGACCTATAAGTTCAGGGACCAGCGTCAGGTATTCCCAGGAATGACAGCTAATGCCAATCACATCTGCTTCAAACTCTTCGGCATGGGCGGCCACAACCCCGGGTGTATTCAGAACACCCAGGTAACTGGTCACCATCTGGGATTCCATCAGCATCCTTTGCACGGCAATTGCGCCATTCTCGTGCTGATCCATACCGAGGGTGGCGATAACAACTCGAGGTACATTCGATGCCATTATGCCGATACCTCAATCAGGGGTTCTATCATCCCAAAAGGGTCATATGGTTGAGCTGTGGCCTGCCGCATTGTCCCTGACATTTCCCCGACCGTTACATTAGCTTCGAAACAGGCCATTACAACAGGGACAAGATTCTTACCATCCTTTACCGCCCTGGCCAGCTCAGTCAGAGATTGATTCGCCAGTGTCTGATCGCGCGTCTGTTTTAGGTCAGCAACGCGATTTATCTGTCTCTTGCAGGGTTCAATCTTGGTCTCCGCGATATCCTTGAGCATGGTATCTTCCTCACCATCAACCAGGTGCGCGTTCACACCGATGATTGAAAGATCTCCCTTCTGCACGGCAAGCTGGTTGGCTTCCATAGCTGTGTGAAAGATTTTTTTGAAGTAGCCCTGCTGTTGCAGAGTTTCCGGGTCTCCGGCCTTTTCAATCTCCTCAATTCTTGCCAGCACCCTGGCTTCTACAGCATCGGTAAGTTCTTCGACAAAGTAGGAACCCCCTAAAGGGTCTACCACCCTGGTGACCCCGCTTTCCGCTTCAATAATCTGCTGGGTCCGCAGGCCGATTAAATGCCCCTCTTTTGAAGGTGTGCGGTAGGCTTCATCGAATGTGGAGATTTCGATTGCGTGTGCGCCACCAAAAACGAGCGACAAGGCTTGCAATGTGCCGCGAACGATATTATTGACGGGTTGCTGGGCGGTTAGAGACAATCCGGAAGTATGGCTGGTGACGACGACTGTTTGTGACCTAGGATCCTGGGCGCCAAACTCATCTCGCATTATCTTTGCAAACAGGCGTCTGATTGCACGGATCTTGGCGACCTCTTCGAAAAAGTCCATGCCACAGTCCACCAGGATCGCAATCCTTGGTGCAAATGCATCAACATTGATACCACGCTCAATCAGCTTGCGAGTCAGGTGCCTTATCTCAATGATACCGAGTGCTGTTTCTTCAACTGCATCAAGGCCTGACTCACTGAAGAAATAGGTGTCTTCCACGTAGGCATGGAACTTTGGCATATGCACAGCGCAGTACTCCATGCAATCCAGTGACAATCTTACCCTCAAATCAACCGGCAGATGGTTCGCATAGGTGCAATCTTCACCATAGAGTGGCATTTGCAACACTGAACCACGCAGGGTGGATGGATCAAAGCCGTAGTGCTTTGCAGCGCAGAGCAAACCCGCAAGCGACACCAGCGAAGGCACGGAACTCGATACCGCGACCTGATCAAGGGGAATATCTTTGAAGAGATCAATGTAGTCCTGACGACAACACAAAGAGACGCCCTGAGTGCCGATGGAAGAAGCGAGCAGAGGATGATCGGCATCGAACATACTCATGGTGGGTCCATCACCAATAATGTCGATGCCATTTTGTCCCAACGCCAGAAGATACTTTATTTGTTCGTTCGAACGCCTGCCATCTCCCTCGCCAGACAGTTCCCGTTGCTGCCAGCCACCAGCTTTTGTCTGCGCGAACCGGCCCCGGGTAAATGGGAATTCCCCGGGTTGTTCAGCTGATCCTGATCCGTAGAAGGATTCGAGTTCAATCCCAGCGCGGGTACTTTGTTTACTCATGTTTTGCCTCGATCCTGGTACTTCCTGTACTACCTAAGATACAGATTGAATCAGCCTCGAACAAGAAATCACGTCCCATTTAATGAGCAATGTTCGAATGCTTTCGAGTGCTAAGGCAGGAAAGGCACGCGACTGGTTTGTCCCAACTGAGTGCTTAGAATCGGCTGCGCATCATGTACAAATTCAACCAACAGCCTTCTCGTATCCCTGGGGTCGATAATCTCCTCGACAGCGAATGCGTGAGCGGTTCGAAAGGGTGACTTTAATGCGTTGAGACGTGCTTCTATCTCGGCGCGTTTAGCCTCTGGGTCATCGGCGTTTTCAATTTCGCGGCGATAGGCTGCAAAAACACCACCTTCGATATGCATAGATCCCCAGTTGCCTGATGGCCAGGCGTAACGACGGTACAGGTTGTTGCCACCTCGATAGTGCATGCCACCCGCGACGCCGTAAACCTGCCTGATAATAAATGTCATATAGGGTGTTTGAGACAGCGACAGTATTGACGAGGCGCGGGCACCTGCCCGAATGATGCCTTTCCTTTCTTCTTCGAGACCAACCATAAATCCGGGTTCATCTGCCAGATATATCAGTGGCAGGTGGAAGGTGTCACATATCTGCACCAGGCGGATGACCTTTTCGCCAGCCTCCTTATCCATCGAGCCACCTTTTGATCTGGGATTATTGATCATGACCCCCACCGGGTAGCCGTCAACTCGGGCTAAACCAGTGATTCGGGAACGACCATAGAGTGGCTGAATCTCGAAAAAGGAATTCTCATCGAGAACGAGGTTCAAGAGTTTTCTGGCGTCGTAGACTTTCCTTGAGTCCCGTGGAATGAAATCGATCAGGCTTTCTTCCCTCCGCAAAGGATCATCGTCAGACTCGATGCGTGGCGGCATCTCCCAGACATTCTGTGGCATATACGAGAGAAACTGGCGAATCTGGTTGATCGCATCCTCTTCTGACTCGGCGAGGTTGGCGATGACGCCACTCTGCTTTACCTGGATGTCCTCATTCCCTAATGCTTCTTTTGGAATTTCAACACCCAGCGCCGCTTTTACCACCGGTGGTCCGGCTACAAAAACCTGGCTGGTGGACTTCACCATGACATTGAAATGACAGAAGCAGGCTTGTACTGCAGGCAGACCAGCAACAGAGCCAAGGACAGCCGATACGCAGGGAGAACGCTGCATGAGTTCAACTTCCTGTACCCGATCCATTGCTGGTAGATAGGTTCGGCCCATTTTTTCAAAACTCTTTACACTTCCCCCGGTTGCATCCAGCAGTCGCACATAAGGCATGCGTTCAATGTATGCTCGTTTGATGGTCGCACCTGCCTTGTCAGCAACACCACCGTCAGCGGAGCCGCCGCGAATCGTAAAATCCCCGCCATGGACGGCGACCTTGCGATTATTCACTTTGATGATACCTGCGACAGAGTTCGAAGGGGTCAGCTTGTTTATCTCATTACCGTCCCAGGTGGCGGCACCAGCCAGTTTTCCAATTTCAGCAAATGACCCCGGATCAGACAGCAGGTCAAATCTTTCTCGAACCGTGAGTTTTCCTCGACTCTTGTGGAAATCAATGGATTCCTGGCCGCCCATTGCTTCTGCCATTTCGTTCTGACGATTGATTTCATCAACATCCGACTGCCAAGACATGACATCTCCCTCTTCTTAGGATTAGATAGAAATGATTTGCCAGAGCAGCATAAACCACGTTTCTGTTCACTGCACTATCTGAACGAGTGGAGTACAGGGAGGCGCGGAACGAGTAAACGAATAGAGAACCTGGGATCTGAACGACATAAGAGCACCTCGTAAGAGCACTTAAGTTCGTGCCATTCGCATCAGATCCCACAATGAATTAGGGTATGGGAAAAGGAGAAATGTATGGATTTTAGAGAAACCACCGTCATTGATCTGGTAAAACAGGTTAATGCGAAGGAGATGTCAGCCAGAGACCTGACCGAAGCTGCCCTTGATAACATCCAGCGCCTGGATGGCGATATCAACAGTTTTTGTGCGGTAAACAGTGAGCAGGCACTCAAGGATGCAGATGAGGTGGATGCGTCGGTTGCGCGAGGCGACAACCTGCCCCTGGCAGGTATCCCGATAGGTGTGAAAGATCTCGAAGATGCCCGTGGATTTGTAACATCCTTCGGCTCCGCGCTGCATGCCGATGATCCTGTTGCCGAGGCGGACTCTGAACTTGTCAGTCGAATGAAGAAAGCCGGATGTGTTGTGCTGGGAAAAACTAATACGCCGGAGTTCGGACACAAGGGAAAAACAGATAATGTGCCATTTGGTATTACCAGGAACCCCTGGAATCTGGCATACACGCCGGGCGGATCCTCGGGAGGTTCTGCTGCTGCATTAGCCGCAGGGATCATCCCCCTGGCGACAGGATCAGATGGTGGTGGGTCAATTCGTATACCCTCGGCGATATGTGGTCTGAGTGGCATCAAGACCTCCCAGGGTCGAATTCCAAATGGCGGTCTGAATCCTCCCGGAAGCGGGCTTCTGACAGTCAAAGGCCCGATGACCAGCAGGATTCTCGATACTGCCCATGTGCTGGACCAGACTGTGGGAGATTTCAAGACAGACATCTTTGGTCAGTTGAATAAAGAGGAGAGCTGGCTGGCGGGTGTACAGTCATCGTCCTTGCCAGAGACTGTGATCTGGTCGCCAACCATGGGATTTGCCACTGTCGACGAGGAAATTAAGTCACTGTGCGAAACCGCTGTGTCAAAGCTCGAAGCAGCAGGTGTCACAGTCATTGTAAATGACGCTATCTGGCAGGAAGATCCCGTTCAGCAATGGTTGGTCTTCTGGACCTGCGCGAGAGCCCGGGCACAGCAACATCTGATGGGAACTGACGATTGGGAGAAAATTGATCCTCAACTGAGAACCATGATTGAAATCGGGGCTTCTCGAATGAGCGGTCCGGCATATGCTTCCGCCATCGACGCCTGTCATCATCTGAATTATCAATTGGAGACAGCATTCGAAGCTGCGCCATTGATTCTCACACCGGCAACCTGCGGTCATACGCCGGAGATTGACAAAGATGGGGTGGTCAATGGTGAAGAAACCCCTGGCTGGGTTGCATTTACAATGGGATTAAACATGACCCGTAATCCCGCAGGTGTGGTGCCGGTTGATAAAACGGGCGCAGGGCTACCCATCGCTCTGCAGGTAATAGGAAGGCAGCGTGAGGATCTGAGTGTACTTCGAGCCGTGCATGCTCTGGAGGGTGTTTTTGGGTTCGGTGAAAAGGCAGATGTCTCCTGATCAGTTTTCCAGGTGATGCCATCCGCTATCGGCAGGCAGTATCAGCGCTGTTTTGCATATCAGCCCTGGGAACTGCGGAGCGCGATGTCATGCATTTCACACCGTCAGATTGTTCTTGTATGATCGAGATTGGTTAATTCTGGATGATATAGATGTCAGCGATCATGTCACAGGCACTTGATCTTGTATTGTACGGTATGGGAACGGTGTTTGTGTTTCTCACGATTCTGGTGGCTGTGACTATATTGATGTCATACCTGGTGAACATCAGCCAGGATCTGAGTAAAGCCCTGGTCACGGAGTCTGCGGATCCGAAGAAGCTGGCGGCAATAGCCGCAGCTGTCAGGTTGTATCGACAGAGTCACGAATGAAGATTCGCGAAATTTGCCTTTTGCGAAGAAGGACAGATCGCCAATTAGCGAGGTGCATCGGCTTCACGATCCCTGGTGAAAAAGGCGACTCACATTAAAGAACAACTGAACTAGAAAAAGGGCACCAAATCACATGAGCGAAGCAAGTCCACTCGGCATTACAGATGTGGTGCTGCGAGATGCACATCAATCCCTGTTTGCCACACGTCTACGTCTGGACGACATGCTCCCGATAACAGAAAAGCTGGATCAGGTTGGCTTCTGGTCACTCGAAAGCTGGGGTGGTGCGACCTTTGACGCCTGTATCAGGTTCCTCGGTGAAGACCCATGGGAACGTATTCGGGAACTTAAAAAAGCCATGCCAAACACGCCACAGCAGATGCTGTTCCGTGCTCAGAACATTCTTGGTTATCGTCACTACGCTGATGACATTGTTGATAAATTTGTAGAACGGGCGGCAATCAACGGCGTAGATGTGTTTCGTGTTTTCGATGCAATGAATGACGCCCGTAATCTCGAAACCGCGATCAAAGCGGTCAATAAACAGGGCAAACACGCACAGGGAACCTTGTCCTATACCGTAAGCCCGGTCCACAACATTCAATCATGGCTTGATCTGGGAAAACGGCTCGAAGCGATGGGGGCTCACTCAATTGCGATTAAGGATATGGCTGGACTGTTGTCACCCTACGTGGCATTTGAACTCATCAGTGAATTAAAAAAAGCAGTTCAGGTGCCTATCCATATGCAATGTCATGCAACCACCGGTATGTCGACGGCAACCTATCTAAAATCGATCGAGGCAGGCATCGATAATGTTGATACAGCGATTTCGTCCATGAGTATGACTTATGGTCATTCACCCACAGAAGCTTTGGTGGCTATTCTAAAAGACAGTGAACGCGATACCGGACTCGACATTGATTTACTGGAAGAAATTGCAGCCTATTTCAGGGAAGTTCGAAAGAAATATGCCAAATTTGAGGGCAGTCTCAAGGGTATTGATTCGAGAATTCTGGTAGCACAGGTTCCTGGCGGTATGTTGACTAACCTGGAAAACCAGTTGAGAGAGCAGAACGCCACTGACAGGTTGGACGAGGTGCTGCTGGAAATACCAAAAGTACGGGAAGAACTTGGGTTTATTCCGCTGGTCACACCGACCTCTCAGATTGTTGGTACTCAGGCTGTTCTGAACGTGCTTACGGGTGAACGATACAAAAACATCACAAAAGAAACCGAAGGTGTGTTGAAAGGCGAGTACGGTGCGGCACCCGCACCCGTAGACAAGGAATTGCAAGCCAGGGTTCTGGATGGTGCAGAAGCAGTTACCTGTCGACCGGCAGATCTTCTGGAACCCGAATTCGACAGACTCAAAGCAGAGCTTCTGGCATTAGAAGCGGAAAAAAACCTTCAGTTTGGGGAGTCAATTGAAGATGATGTTCTAACCTATGCATTGTTTCCCCAACCCGGTCTGAAGTTTCTCGCAAATCGAAATAATCCAGAAGCTTTTGAGCCTCATCCGAATAATGAACCAGCGAGTCCGCAGGCAACTGCAGCAAAGCATGCCGCGGGCGAGGGCGGGGCTGAGGTTTATAGCGTTGAAGTACAGGGTGAGCAGTTCGTTGTGAAAGTCAGTCCGGGTGGTGACGTTCAATCTGCAACACCTGTGGCATCACCAGCTATTTCAACCGGCGGGGTGGGCATTACAGCGCCGTTGTCAGGGAATGTATTCAAAATCCATGTCGCACCGGGTGACCAGGTTAAGAGCGGTGATGTTGTTGTGGTTCTGGAAGCCATGAAGATGGAAACCGAGATTCGTGCGACGAATGCCGGTCAGGTGGGTGAGGTGTTGGTGCGTGAAGGAGATAGCGTATCTGCAAGTGACACATTGATTACATTGGTATAGCTGATGGAATCTCTCCTCACGTTTTGGCACTCGACCGGCGTCTATCAGATGACCCCGGGGCAACTGGGCATGATCTGTGTTGGTATGTTGCTTCTTTATCTGGCTATTACCAAAGAATTTGAACCATTGTTGCTGGTACCCATTGGGTTTGGCGGAATACTCAGCAACATCCCCGGCGTGGATATTGCGGTAGGCGAGGGTATTCTGCATCAGTTTTATGCCATGGGTATTGAGACTGGTATTTTTCCCCTGGTCATTTTCATGGGCGTGGGTGCTCTGACCGATTTTGGTCCACTTCTGGCAAATCCTAAGACGCTGTTTCTGGGCGCGGCAGCTCAATTTGGGATTTTTGCGACTCTGCTTGGTGCTATCGCACTGACATCAACAGGAATTCTCGAATTTACCATTCCAGAAGCTGCTGCTATTGGGATCATCGGTGGCGCAGACGGGCCGACGGCCATCTATGTGGCCGGTCAGTTAGCACCACATTTACTCGGTGCGATTGCGGTGGCTGCCTATTCGTATATGGCGCTGGTTCCAATCATTCAACCTCCCATCATGAGAGCACTGACAACAGAGCAAGAGCGTCAGATGGAGATGACACAGTTAAGAGAAGTTTCCCAGCGTGAGAAGATATTTTTCCCGATCGTGCTGTTGGCACTAGTCGCGTTATCCGTACCAAGTGCAGTGCCCCTCCTGGGGATGCTGTGTTTTGGCAACCTGATGAGAGAGTCGGGTGTTGTCGATCGACTGTCAGATACTACTCAAAATGCGCTGATCAACATAACCACCATATTCCTGGGACTGGCTGTGGGTTCGAAGTTAAGAGCAGAACAGTTTCTGGTGATGGAGACGCTCGGAATACTGGTGCTTGGCATGCTGGCATTTTGTATTGGAACAGCCGCTGGAATACTGATGGCAAAGTTGATGAACCTGCTCTCGCACCAGAAAATAAATCCGCTTATCGGCGCCGCAGGTGTTTCTGCAGTGCCCATGGCAGCGAGGGTGGCAAACAGAGTTGGTCTGGAATCGAATCCGAATAATTTCCTTTTGATGCATGCCATGGGGCCCAATGTTGCAGGCGTTATTGGATCTGCAGTTGCCGCTGGTGTCCTGATCATGTTTGCCGGTTAATTGCGCATTTGGTACTGTGTGCCGGGTGACATCAAATTGGTTGATAAAAATAAAGAGGGAGAAAGACATGAGTGTTGATGGAGATTGGAAAGTAACCGTTAATTCACCGATGGGATCGCAGGATGCTACCTTGACCCTTGATACCAGTGGTGATGGCCTGTCCGGAAAATTCGCCTCACCACAAGGTGATCAGGATTTTGACGGCGGTACTGCTGATGGCAATACACTGACCTGGAGCATCAAGTTAACACAACCCATGCCGATGGATCTCGAATTTACAGCAGAGGTTGATGGGGACAGTATCAGTGGTAATGTGAAGCTGGGTTCTTTTGGTGATGCGCCGTTTTCCGGATCCCGGGCTTAGAGGTAAGACTGGCAGACGCGATCAAGGTTGCCACTAGCAGGTATTAAGGCATGCCAGCACATGCACAGATTTCATTGTGACAGGAAGTGCCTGGTACCAGTCGCAGAACAGTATATTCTGGTTAAACATAAAGCGCCCCTGAAGGGGCGTTTTTTGTGGAGATGAAAAGAAATGGAAAAACTGACGGAAGGATATGGATTGGTTGAAGGCCCGCTTTGGGATGATGAGCGAGGTTTGATTTTCTCTGATGTGATGAATGGTGGTGTATTTGCTGTCAATGTGGCGGGTGAGTTGTCGACAGTGTTCGAGCACCGCAGAGGAATTGGTGGCATGGCGGCACATGAAGCAGGTGGATTGATCGTTTCCGGTCGCAACATTTCGTTTAAACCCTTTGATGGTGGAGACACCGTCACGGTGCTGGACCGCAATGAAGAAGCAGGAATTGTCGGTTACAACGATCTGACGACTGACAGCGAGGGGCGGATATATGCCGGATCCCTGGGTTCCAGCCCTGTATTTGAAGATGGACGTGAACCTCAGGCTGGTGATCTTTATCTGATTGAGCTTGACGGATCATCGAGAAAAGTAGCGGAAGATATTCAACTCACCAATGGTCTGGGTTTTTCACCGGATGGAAAGATTCTCTATCACTCTGATTCTCGACGCCAGACGGTCAATTGCTATGAAGTTTCTGCTGACGGTAATCTCGGGTCAAAGCAAACGTTTGTTAAGGTGGAAAAGGGTGCGCCTGATGGACTGGTGGTGGCGACCGACGGCAGTGTGTGGGTCGCACTCGCGGGTGGGAATGGCGTTGGCGTATTCAATGCGAGCGGAACACAAACAGATCTGGTTGAAATTCCACAACCCATGTGCACCAGTGTGTGCTTCGGCGGTGAGGATCTGAAAACCCTCTATGTGGTTTCAGGATCAGATGGATCAGGCTCGGACAGGGCGGGCGCGGTTTATAAAACCTCAACCAGCGTTGCAGGTTGTGCCGTCGCAGTTTCAAGAGTCAGACTACCCGGAAATGAATAAATGTCCATTTCATACTTAAACGGCAGCTGGCAACCGATTGAAGATGCCAGAGTGTCAGTACTTGATCGGGGATTCCTGTTTGGCGATGGTGTTTATGAGGTCATTCCCGTTTATAACCAGGTGCCATTCTGTCTGTCCAGACACATAACCCGATTGTGCAACAGCCTTGACGAGATACGCATGCCAAATCCGCTGAGTAACAGCGAATGGACCTGTCTGATTGAAGAGGCTATCGAGAAGAGCGGTGAAGAGACTGCATCTTTATATCTGCAGGTCACGCGAGGAGCGGATGTGATCAGGAATCACGTCTATCCCGAGCCGATTGAACAGACAGTGTTTCTTATGGTGTCTCCTGCACCATTGTTGGCGAGAGAGGAAATTGATCCCTATTCGGTTGTCACCCTGGACGATTACAGGTGGTCCATGGGACATATAAAAACAGTCAGTTTGATTGCCGCATGTATGCTCAAGAATGAAGCAATCGCTCAGGGTGTCAACGATGCCATTCTGATTCGTGATGGGTTGGTTACTGAGTCATCATCTTCAAATGTGTTTATGGTTCTTGACGAGGTGATTGTGACAGCACCCAAGAGCCGATATTTGCTTCACGGCATAACACGCGACGTAATTGTCGAGTTGGCTGTTGCAAATGACCTGGCAATAGAAGAGCGGGATTTCACTCTGGTGGAGTTATCTGAAGCCAGTGAAATATTTATCAGCAGTTCTATTCATGAAGCCTGGCCGGTCGGGGTGTTGAACAATCAGATCGTTGGCAACGGTGAAGCAGGATTAGTCTGGCAGGAAGTGGACAGGCTGTTTCAGGCCGAGAAAAAGAGGTTGACCAGTCCCGAAGGGTGACGGGCGATAATCTCAGTATAATGCTACTCTGATGATTCGATAAATACTGACATGACGGCTAACATTCAGCCGCGGTGATGTCGAATTTTCACCATCGGTTGTCGCGGTGATTCGTTGAACCCGGGTTGTGAGAATCCGAGGTCAATCAGGGCATGAGTTGCCTCGGTTGCGAAGCCTCTTCCCCAGGCGGTCTTTTGGAACCGAGAACCAATATTCGTTTCACTATCAGATTCGGCACTGAGTCTAAAACAGTACCAGCCAAGAAATGTAGAGGATGTTTTCTCCATTACGGCAAAGAAACCAATGCCTGATCTGCTGTTATCATACTGAATGAACAAGACCAGGATTTCCTCTCAGATTATTTTCATCGAAACGGGAGTTACACCATTGTCACACCATTAATGTAACGCATCACTTCCGTATCATTGTCCAGTTCATTCAGATGGTGAGCGTCATTTTCATCCGTGTGGCGAAGCACCAGACGTTCAGTAGCAAAAAGAGTGGACATTGGTTATTGCCGTTAGAGTCGGGTAGATCACTGTTCTTTGATTTATACAGTCATTGATTGGGAATTACTAAGCTTCTCATTGGCAAAATAGGCGCAAAGCTAGGTAAGATGATGGAACATCAACTCAGTCAGGATAACTGACCATACCCATGAACATACGGGTGCTTGTCACGATACTCAGCGCGTCCTTAATTGCGCTGAATGCGTTGGCTGCAGAGCAGGTGCCTTTTGGCGATGCAGTGAGTGCAGAGATCAAGAACTATCATCGACACCGACCGATGATTGCAACTTCGGGAAGCCTTGGTCCGGGTGCCCTGGACGAGTTGAAGAAGTATGGTTTCAGGACCGTGTTGGATCTTAGAACCGAAGCCGAAGGCGTAAAAGAAGAAGCAAAAGCCGTTGAGCATGCCGGTCTCGTCTATCACAATATTCCGGTTGGCAGACAGTTACCGGATGACAGTGCTTTTGATCGCTTTAAGGAAATAGTGGAAGACCCTGACAACCTGCCACTTTTGATTCACTGTGGATCGGCCAATCGGGTAGGGCAGGTGTGGGCCGAATATCAGATCCGAAGGGGCATGGATTATGATACCGCAGTGATTGAGGGACGGACTATCGGGATGAGCAGCGGACGCGAAAAGCAGCTTGTTAAGAAACACGGCAAGTAGCCGGCTCCTGATTGGCGCGCAATCATGGGATAATCTCAACATTTTGTCGCGGGGATATTGATCATACCTTTGAACTAATGGAAACAGCATTGTTGGCGCGAGAACGAGATCCGGTGGTACCCGCACGATTTCTGGTGAGTAGGGATAAAGGACAAGTATCAATAAGATTATTGGCCAGGGCGCAACGGCTCACATCCTCAAAGTATCGGAGCATGCCGTACTTAAGGTTTTCAAGTTTCATATTAATAAAGCCCTGGTATCGCGAGAGTTCAGTCTGGCGATGTTCGCCTTTAACAACCGAATTCCCACCCCTCAACCTATCGACAGAGTGACCCGGGAAGATAATTTAGCAATACGCTATTCTTTCGTCCCCGGTCGGACAACTGGGCACTAAATGGCCTTAATCGGCTGCCTTATCGAGAAACTCTATGTCATGGTGACTTTGGACCAGGTAACATTATTCTCAATGTCACCGGCCAAGTGGTGATTGATTGGACAACAGGTTCGATAGATATGTACTGACCGTATCCAGCAGGAAAACTGAATGAGCAATAACAGATTTTTTAGCCCGGAACCCTGTCCACCGGGATTCAACAGCCGCGAAATTGTGTCGAGAGCCATTGAATTCAGGGATCCACCTCGTATTCCCTATAGTTTTTTCTATCACCCGACAGCAACTGACTTTGCGTCAGTTTTCATCAACCGGAGCCCTTTTGAAAAACCCTCCGAATTGGGACAGACTTACATAGACAACTGGGAAGTTACCTGGGAAGTCACCGGCAGGGGATGGGATCACGCAATAGAGCATCCATTGTCTGATTTGTCCGCACTTTCTAATTATCAGTTTCCTGATCTGGCAAAGGACGAATTGTATGTCCCTGTGGTACGTCACAGTACGAAGGCAAAAGAGGCTGGGAAATACACTGTTGCTGGCAATCCAGTCATGATGTATGAACAGGTGAGATCACTGATGGGTTTTGAAGACCATATGATGGCCCACTATGATCAACCCGACTTATTAGGGGATTTGCTTGATATTTTGGCTGATATGGAGATTGCCTGTATCAAGCAGTTTGCTGAATCCGGCAGTATCGATGCCTTTATGACCTGGGAGGATTGGGGGCTGCAATCGGGATTGCAGATGGATATGGAAATGTTCAGACAGTTCTATAAACCCCGATACCAGCGAATCATTGATGCTACACATAATGCGGGTATGCACTACATCTGGCATAACTGTGGCATGGTCAATGAAATGCTTAGCGACAAAATAGAGATGGGGGTCGATGTTGTACAGTTAGACCAACCGATGATCTATGACTATCAGAAGCTCATTGAAATTACCGGCGGTAAATTGTGTTTATGGAATACAGTAGATATTCAATGGTCAGTAAAGGATGAGGTCTCCGTAGCGGATATTGAACGGGAAGTGAAACATATGGTTGGCTATCTTGGTCCCAACGAATTTGATGGGGGGCTCATTGCCCGTCACTATCCGTCACCCTGGGATATTGGTTTATCAGAGGAAAAACAGCGAGGAATTTATAATGCATTTATGGCCAATGGGTGTGCGTTAGGCTCCTGAACCTTTAGTGCTGACGGGATATAGAATTGCTTGTATTTATAGAGATACCTATCGGGGTGATTTGGATGCATGCCTTTCTGCTGCGGCAGAGCGGATTGAGTCGAGGCAATCTGTCTGCCCAGATGACCCGACTGAATGCTGCGGCGCTGGTGGAGGTTGATCATTTGTAGATAACCGGCCGCGAACAACCTATTCACTGACATAGAAGGGACGTAATGTGCTGACGAAATACAAACAGACCATGACCGCTATTCTGGATTGCTGCCGGGTTAATTCGCAAACAGCAATTTACCAAGCGTACTCTGTGGTGCAACCGTTCCATTCATGACATATTCCAGCGCTGTTTCATTCTGCAGAGTCCACGCCATCATGGAACGACTCTGCCCGGTACCCACAAACAGGAGGCGGTCCCCCCATTCTAATGTCGTTTCTCCGGATGGCAGGATGAACGAACCATCATTGCTGTCATGAAGAAGTGCGATAGTTGAAAGCTCATTGCTTCGATCGGTGTGATCGGCAAGCAGGTACTGCAGTTTTATGGATAGCTCTCGATCCAGCGCAGTGACCAGTGCGTGTGCATCCTGCTCAATAATCGAAAGCTCCCAGATGACAGGAGGACGATCGTCCGGGGTTAAATCGTTAAGTCGATGGTTGAGTGCATCAGCCCACTCTTCCGATTGAGCGTGAGCCAGGCTCAGAAAATCATCAACCATGGGATTGACCAGCAGGGTTTTTATTTTGCTGGCAACAACAGTACTTGATGCCATGACGATATTGACTTCGGCTTTCTCGAACAGGCGCCGGTTAAAGTGGTTAGATTGCCTCACTACCGTGAAAAGATCCGGGTTAATCTCCTTGGCCGTGACGATGATGGATAAGTTGTTGGAATCGTTATCTGTTCCCGCCACAACTCCGACTGCGCCTGCGATATTGGCTTCATTGAGGGTGTGAGCTTCTGTTCCCAGACCAATCACATAGTTCGCGAGGCCACCAACACGATCTAAATAAGGTTCCACCACGGTGACATCCACACCCTTCTTGGCAAAGATCTTGTGGATGGCTTCGCCAAGGCGACCATAGCCGCAAAGTACCCACCTGCCTTCTGCCACGTTGGCGGCTTCCAGGGTTGACCAGCCTGGATTGTCACGCAGCATGGAATCCAGAAGGAATAAACAGGGGTTATCGAGTGCCAAGGAGAGTCGTTGGGCAAAAGTATCGAAGGGGTCAATAATGCAATCGGTACCAAATGAGGCCATGTTTGCCTCGATATAATGAGCTTCAGCTCTGCAGATTACTTTTGCATCCGGGTTTAATACCCTTGATGTAATCGCGATATGCAGATTGACCTGATTCTGGTCGGTCAGGGCCACGACACCGGCACAGAACGGAGATTCGATGCCAGCCAGAATAAGATTTTGAGGATCACTGGCATCACCACACAATCTCGGTATCTGCATAGTGTAGTCACCGAGAATCAGGGCGTCGATTCTTTCCTGTCTGATTTCAACCACAACCGCATGGATGTTTCTCCGTTCGAGAGAATCCACCAGGCGACCACCGCTGTCACCATACCCGCAGATTACAAAGAATGGTTCTCGCAAGCTGCGCACTGACTGCCTGAATTGATATTCGGTGCCCGCCCTTCTCAATGTCTCATTCTGCAGCAGACTTAAGACCGTTCCGATCGCATATATCCAGGTTGCCACAGTAATGTAGATAAAAACGAGTGCCCATAGTCTCTGTGCATCAGTGAATGGATAAGGAATCTCACCAAAGCCAATCGTCGTCCCCATGAAACTGACAAAGTAAAAAGCATGGAAGAAATCCATATGCCAGGGGTTACCCTGATCGTCCATACCCGGAATAATCGTTAAACCAAGCGTCGCGACTGAGTAAACGAGAGACAGTGCCAGTAGTGGTGCCCGCATGCGGCGCAGGATGAGGAACAGTACCATGTTCATCGGGAATCTCGACTAGCGCTTCAATGTGACTGTTTCAATAACCAATAAGACAACAGAGACCAGGTTGGCTAAGAGGGCTCCACCTGATAGTGAAACGATACTCGCCATGATTGAGTCCGTCATTCCTGTGTCGCTCACATACATGGCGATACCCCAGACAACGGCTGCACCCACCAGTTGAATGATAGAAACCAGGCTGGATGCGAGCAGCACGGCACCGATCTGGGTTCGATCTCCAAATTTCAGTATTGTCGCGACGATATTGACGAATATTGCCGCGTAGAGCTCATACACATGGTGATGAGAAGGTTCATTGATCTCGCCGAAGAAAAAACCAAAATTTAGTGTCATTGCAAGAACGATCGTAAATGCGTATAGGACTTTTTCTGGGTTCATAAGCTGCGCTCCGGTGAAAACATTCTTATGTTACAGGATACCATCTATGCAGGATGAGGCTAACCACCCGCCGCTTGACGGGAATTACTGACGGAATTAACCTGACGGATCTCTGCGAACACTATCAGAAGGGTAAAACATGGCTGCACTCGATGGACTAAGAATACTGGACCTGACTCAGTTTGAAGCGGGAACATCGTGCACGCAGGCACTTGCCTGGTTGGGTGCGGATGTCGTCAAAGTTGAAGAACCCGGTCAGGGTGATCCTGGTCGGTCAGTTGGTTTCGGAGAGGATACGGACAATTATTCCGCCTACTTCTGTAATTGGAACTGCAACAAGCGAAGTGTCGCTATCAACCTGCGAAAGCCTGAGGGCAAGGACCTGATACTCAAAATGCTTCCTCGCTTTGATGTCTTCATCGAGAATTACGGCCCTGATTCCATGGAGAGGATGGGGCTGGATTACGAATCGTTAAGAGCCGTTCACCCATCACTCATCGTTGCAAGAATCAAGGGATTTGGCCTGAGTGGCCCTCATGCTGGTTACAAGAGTTACGATTCAGTCGCCCAGGCTGCGGCAGGTGCTTTCTCGGTGACTGGCGAGGCGGATGGTCCGCCGATAAATCCTGGCAGCACAGTTGGTGACTCAGGCACAGGCATTCAGATGGGCATGGCAATTCTTGCTGCTTACGTGCAGCGCCTGAGAACCGGGGAAGGTCAGCAGATCGAAATCTCCATGCAGGAAGCGATGGCCTACTTTATGCGAACCCGCATCGGAGTATTCGCAGAGTGGGGTAATGTGGCAGCACCGAGAATGGGCAACAGCCAGGCTCTCCCGCCTGTTGATCTGTATCCTTGTAAACCTTTTGGCGCAAATGACTGGGCGTTCATGATGCCAATTGCGGCCCATGACTGGGATGCACTCTGTAGTGCAATCGACCGGCCTGAACTTACTCTCGATGAACGCATGCTGACACCCATATCCCGCCTTGAGAACCGCGATGAGTTGTATGAAATCATTTCCGACTGGACGAAGCAGCATACTAAGGAAGAAGCGATGACAATCCTCGGGGAAGCCGGGGTGCCTTGTTCGGCGGTCATGGACACCCATGATCTGTTTAATGACCCCCACCTGATCGCAAGAGACTTCATCAAAAAGATGCAGCTGCCCCATCATGGTGAAGTGTCCATGCTGGGATTTGCACCGCGCCTCTCGGCATCGGAGGTCGATATGCAACCAGCGCCGCTACTGGGTGAGCATACACACGCGGTACTGGCGGATGAACTTAATCTGTCAGATGCTGAGATTGTTGATCTTGAGAGCAATGGGGTTATTTGAGCAGAGCAATAGGATCGAAACAACGCTCTGATTAATCATGAAAATGCTGAGCATCATTGTGCTGCTGTTATTGATGTCAGGATGCAGCACGCCATCTCAGTTTTTGAAAGGAAACACGATGTCGACAGTGCAGACAACCAGTGGCGCTTTGAGTGGAACAACTTCTGAGTTTGATGATTCTATTCGTGTCTTCAAGGGTATTCCCTACGCTAAACCACCGGTCGGTGACCTGCGCTGGAAATCACCACAGAAGCCGGATTCATGGAAAGGTACTCGAGACGCCACGGCGTTCGGTACCTCATGTACTCAGGCACGACACACCAGTGTGTTTGTCTGGCGTCGTGAGGATTTTGAAGTCAGTGAAGATTGTCTGTATCTCAATGTCTGGTCGAAGAAGAATGCGAATAACCAGCCTGTGATGGTGTGGTTTCACGGTGGTGCGCACACCAGTGGTCAGGGACATTCAACGATATTCGATGGTACTGAACTCTCAAGCCAGGGCGTGGTACTGGTTACCATCAACTACCGCCTCGGGCCGTTCGGTTTTCTCGCGCATCCATGGCTGGCTGAAGCATCAGGCAGAGACAGCGCCGGGAACTACGGACTGATGGACAAGATCGCTGCGCTGGAATGGGTCCGTGACAACATCAAGGGGTTCGGTGGCAATCCTGACAATGTCACCGTGTTTGGCCAGTCCGCAGGGTCACAGAGTATCTGTTCATTGATGGCATCTGCCCAGACAAAAGGACTGTTTCACAAGGCTATCGGCCAATCGGCGTCCTGTGTAAATCCTGCGCCGGTTAAGGATATGAATGGTCGTGAGCGCGGTGAAAAATTCGTCGCAGCTCTACCTGTTGAAAACCTGGCAGAGTTACGTGCGATTAAGCCAGAAGATGTACTAAAAGCTTCGGTAGAATCCGGATGGGCTGCTGGCAGTCGGATTGTTATCGACGGCGCAGTTCTAACCGAACCCCAGGTTGAGACCTATCGTAAAGGAAATCAAGCACAGATACCGCTGATGTTAGGTTCATTAGCAGATGAAGGTGTTGAGCTATTTCCAAAAAATCCCCTCCTGACTGAAGAGCAGTTGACCGGCTACCTCAGTAATATGGTTGGCGATCAGGCTGCTGCACTAGAAGCGGTCTATTCAGATGTCGGCTCGCCAGGTGATATCCAGCATGCGATCGCGACTGATATGTTTATGGCTTTCGGTATGCGCCGCTGGGCGGAGTACAGCATAAGGGATGGGAACGAGACCTATCTCTATTTTATGGATCATGTACCACCCGCATTTCATATCTATATGCCCGAAGATCCAGTACTTGAGCTGGCGGACGGTCCACGTAGTGGTGGAGCCTACCATTCAGGTGATCTGGCTTTTGTGTTTGGTAACATAGACCGGGTTGGCCTTAACTGGAATGATGATGACAGAAGGCTGTCATCGATCATGGTTCGTTATTGGACGAATTTTGCCAAATCTGGAAATCCCAATGGTGAAGGAGTACCGGAGTGGCGACAGTTTAATAACAAGGATTATCCAACCCAGGTTCTGAATCCCTCAGCTCACAATAAAAACGGGGTGCGCCGAAAAGCACTGGATATTTTGGCGAAGGTGTTCCCGGAGTAGAAAGGCATTTATTCAGGGAATGACTTAAGAGCACTGGTGTTAAAGTTAGACTAATCTCAATAATTTGTGAGCTTCTCGCAACTGTTCCTGTATGGCAATACCATCGGGGCAGGCGTTGCTGCAGACTGCATTACAGGCAAGGCATGCATCGGCTCTGATATCGAGACGTGCGTAACCCAAAATAGCCTCTTTCTGAGCGCCGAAGTCCTCAAAATACATTTTATGACGCAATATGTCGTTGATTGGTACACCTTCAGGACATGCATTAAGACATTCACCACAATGTTGTCGGCAGTGATTCCCTCTTACCAGGGTCTGGTATTTTTCGAGTAGTGCGATGTCACTTTCATCCAACGATTTACCTGAGGCGTAAAGGAATTCATCCAGCTGACCGCTTTCCCAAAGTGAGATGACAAGACATGAAACACTGGTATTTGACAGTACCCACTTGAAGGAAGCCTGGGTAAAGGAGTCGCGTTCGTCGCGATTCAGATCAAGCCCCCTGTGCTTTGCGCCGCGAAGGGTTTTCATCGCTACGACGCCAATATCCTTCTGCGCGGCTCGATCAATGATATCGGCAAGTTGCGGCCAGGCACCATAGTGGTAAGCAAGCATCATGACATCGAACCTGTCGCTTTCAATCGCAGCATTTGCCACGGTTTCAAGATCTGGTGTATGGGTACTGACACCAAGGAACCGCACCTTGCCTTGCTCTTTAAGCCGATCAAATGCCTCGTGTACATTCTCGTCAAGTAGCCGATCGACCGTGTCGCAAGAGTGAACGTGGACCAGATCTACCCAGTCGGTTTTCAGACGACGAAGGCTGCCGTTCACGGCCTGCATATATTCCTCAACACTGGTGCCGGGCCCAAGGTGACCTTTGGTAGTGCAGAACTTCGTTGCCAGAAAAACCTTTTCACGTTTGCCGATCATGGCTTCGCCGAAACGATTCTCAGAACCGGCTTCAGAGTAGTCTGGTGCAGTGTCAAAGTAGTTAATGCCACGGTCGATCGCCTCGCGCACAACATCAACGGTCTGGCGACCGCCGGTACTGGAACCGCTGCCGAGCGAGATGTCGGATATCATCACGTCTGTTCGTCCCAGTCTGCGGTAGTCTGTTACCGTCGAATTTTTCCACTCTCCCTTGGCGACATCAGCCTTATAAGGCGGCTGGACCATAAAGATGTGTCGACCGGTCACGTCATACCAACCAAAATTACGCACGATTGCGGCAGCACCCGTTGCGACAATACCGGCCGTAATCCCTAGCCCGCCTGTTAGAAACTTCCGTCGTGTACTGTGTGCAGGCTGGCTGTCTTCAGACAATTCCTGGCTGCCTGGGGTAAATCCAAGCGCCCAGAGAACAGTGAGTATCAAACTTGCAATCAATGTGAACAGGGTGATGATAAGTGGCAAGTTTGAAAGTCCTGCTGGATCGTAGCCCTCGGCCAACCTGCTCAGATGACCACCTAGCAGAAAGTAACCGGATGAGATAGATAAGATCCAAGCTAGTAGGGTGACACGTGCCATTGGTTTTCCTCTGGGACCTTTCTGGGACCTTAATGCTTCTATATTAGAGCCCCTGTGACCAAACCAGTCAATCTCTAAACTGCTAATCCTTCTTATTCCTGATTTGAAAAAGCCGTGATGATTAGTCAGGATGTATCTACTCATGAAACGCTGGAGCCAGGATGACTGACAGACCTTTGGAAGGTATACAGGTGATTGATCTCACGCATGTTCTTGCAGGGCCCTACTGCACCTACCAGCTGGGACTTCTCGGTGCCGATATTCTCAAAATTGAATCCCCCCGCGGCGATATGGTTCGAGGGTGGGGTGGCGATACGGAGCAGCTTTCCCTTGGGATAGGGTCTGGATTTGTACCTCAGAATGCAGGGAAGAGGAGCGTAGTATTCGATATCACCACTGAACGAGGCAGCGAATTGGTGCGTGAAACGATTCGTGACGCAGATATTTTTGTGGAGAACTATCGGCCAGGGACCATGGCGGACCACGGACTGGACTTTAACGTGATGTCCGCAATAAATCCCCGCCTCATTTATGTGTCTATTTCTGCCTTTGGTCAGAATGGACCTGATGGTCACCGTCCAGGGTTTGATGACGTCGTGCAAGCCACTTCAGGCTTTATGTCCATCAACCAGCGTGGTGATGGTCCGATTCGCACTGGCGGGCCGGTACTGGATTATGCCACCGGTATGCATGCAACATCGGCTGTTCTGGCTGCAGTGTTATTGAGACAACAAAATGGCAAGGGTCAGTACATCGATATCGCCATGCAGGATGTAACCATGCTGCTGATTAACCGCAATACAAGCATTGCCGCGAGTACCGGTGAACCGCCACCGCCCGGTTCAAATCGAGATGGCCCCTTGCTTGGTCGGTATGCCGTTAAAGATGGTTACGTCATGCTTGCCGGATATCTTCCCTATCATCAGCGCAGTATCCTCAATGCACTCGGCCTTGTTGAATACGCGGCACTGACAACAACTGATTTGCGGGCACAATTGCCAGAAATTGAGCAGGCGGTTGAAGAGACCTTAATGAATCGTAGCGCAGCAGAATGGGATGAGATATTTGCTAATGACAGCGTGGTTGCAGGAAGTGTTCGGGATTTGATGGCGGTATTTGAATCAGGTCAGCCAGAAGCGCGAGAGCTGATCACCGAAGTTGAGAGCCCGGCGGGATTGCAAAGGGTGACGACAGCAGGATATCGAATGAACAATGAAGTGTTCGGGCCGCGAGGCTCCATCCCAAAACTTGGCGAACATACCAGAGATGTACTGAGTGAACTCGGTTATTCGGAAGAGGACATAGCTGAATTATTCACGAGTAACTTCGTCGCCTGAAGCGTGCGCGCTGGTTGAACGAAGTGAAATCTACCCAACAGAAGCACTGAAGGAATCCGTCAGAAAGTATCAAAAGCCGGGGATAGCTGAGATGAATCTCGGTGCAATTGATCTGGGTTCGGAATTAGTCACTGATTAACGGGAAACCAGGCGCGCAGAACAACATAGGGAGCCATGGTCACTAGGGTAATTGCAGGGTGATTGTCTCCTGGGTTGCTACTCTCTCTCGTTCTATCTGTCTGGCAGTCTTGCACATCCGGCGTGCAATGCGGGTACCAATATTGGGCTCATGTTTGCAGGTCACCTGATCTTTGGGGCCGACTGTCTTGTTGTATTCAGCCACTATCTGATCGTATTCAGCATCAGTGTATTGGCGTTTTGGGCTGGTGCAACTGGCTGCGAGCAGGATCATTAATATCATCGTGATTCGCATGAGTATTGGTTCACCCTCAATCCTGGAATGCAGCTATTCTAACCCGTATTGAAGACATAGTGCAGGTGGTGATGGTTCGCTTTTGCCTCGAATTTCCGATTACGGACCCGTCAGGGAACAGTGGTATATTTGCAAGGTCAACCGAGGAATAATCCATGAAATTGAAATCCTGTTCCGCCGTCACGTTTATCATATTTGCTGCTGTCTTAACCTGCTCCTTCTCTGTTACTGCCAGGGAACTTAGAAGTATAAAACCAGAGAGGGCGGGAATATCCCAGGAGCGTCTGGATCGAATTACTGATCATATGAATCAGGCAGTCAAAGACGGAACGATGGTGGGTGGTCTCGGCATGATCGCCCGTAATGGTAAGGTTGTTTACACTGAAACCTACGGTCTTGCAGATCGGGAAGAAAACCAACCGATGACGGAAGATGCAATATTCCGCATCTATTCCATGTCCAAGCCGATTACCGGCGTGGCCCTGATGATTCTTTATGAGGAGGGAAAATTCTTCCTGAATGATCCGGTTGCACGATATATTCCCGAGCTGGCAAATCTTGAAGTTGCCATATCAACGGCCGATGGCAACACAAAAGTGGCGTCTGATGGAACAAACAGCAGAACAATAGGTGCGGGTGATGCCAGCAAGGCTGGTAAAACACGAAAACCAAAACGGCAGCCGACAATAAGAGATCTAATGCGCCATACCGCAGGCTTTACCTATGGCTTTTTTGGCAACACTGAAGTGGACAAAATGTACCGGGAAAAGGAGGTCATGGGACAGAAAGACCTGAAGGCATTTGTCACTGAACTTGGCCAGGTGCCGCTGCAGTATGAGCCGGGGACGAGATGGCACTATAGTGTTTCTGTTGACGTTCAGGGGCGCGTGGTTGAAGCCGTATCAGGCATGTCATTCGGCGAATTTCTGAAAAAACGTCTGTTCACGCCGCTGGGGATGAAAGATACCGGCTTCATTGTACCGAAAGACAAGCTTGACCGTTTTGCCCAGATCTATTCTCCCGAGGGGACATCTGAAGGCAGCGATCTTTTTCTACGGCGAAATACCTCGACCAAACTTGTGCGGTCACCTGAACGTATAGATGAGGGCTACATGGAAGGTGCCACCTTCGAAGGTGGTGGTGGTGGTATGGTATCGACGGCCAGAGACTATCTGCGATTCAGTCAGATGATGCTTAATGGCGGTGAACTCGATGGCGTCCGGATTCTTTCCCCCAAGACAGTAGAACTGATGACAACCAATCATCTCGGAGATCTGCCCATGGGCTTTGGCCGAACCGGAGTTGGATTTGGCCTCGGCTTTGCGGTCACCTTAAATCAGGGAGACATTGGCGAGCTGGGTTCCACGGGTGAATACAACTGGGGCGGCGCGGCCGGCACGAAGTTCTGGATTGATCCCCAGGAGAATCTCATTGGACTCTTCATGGTACAAAGCATTCCTCATCGTACCCGCCTGGGAAATGAGTTCAAACTACTAACCTACCAGTCGATCATCAAGTAATGGGCTCTGCACTCGCGAGCTTATTAAGCATAGGACTGTTATTTCCAAGTGGTTTCTTGAGCAAGTGCTCTTAGGTCATTCCGAACCCAGGTTTCTCTTTTCGCTTACTCGTTCCGCACATCCCTGTGCTCCACTCGCTCAGACAGCTTCGCGACACCGGCTCCTGCCTCCGCTCGCTGCAGAACTACGCGAATGCGCTCAGCTCATCTCGAAAATCAGGATGAGCAATCGCAATAAGCGCTTCAGCGCGACCTTTCAGGGAAGTGTGCTTAAGATCGGCAACGCCGTATTCGGTAACAACCAGATCGACATCGGTGCGCAATGCGGTCACCATTTCTACCTTGGCGACGATACGAGAAAGAGTGCCTTTTCTTGCAGTGGCAGATAGGGCGACAATTGACCTTCCACCTTTGGAAGCCTTTGCCGCCCGCATGAAGTCAACCGAACCACCGGTTCCAGAGATCTGCTGACCATTGACGACCTCAGCGTTGACCTGCCCAGAAAAGTCGACTTCTACCGCAGAATTAATTGAGACAAAGTTATCCAGCTGCTGAATAACTCCTGCCTCATGGGTGTACTCTGCGGATCGGAATTTTACGGAGGTATCGTGCTCAAGCCAGGAATGCAGCGCTTTACTACCCAGCGCCATCCCGCAGATATGTTCTCCCGTATCGACCGCTTTACGTCGGCCATCCATGTTGCCATTTCTGATGAGACTCATTGCACCGTCATCGATGATGCCTGAATGGAGACCAAGCTCGTTCTTGTCTTCAAGACCGGTCAGTATCGCCGCCGGAACTGCGCCGATACCAGTCTGAATACAATCACCATCGTGAATTAGTGCAGCGACCCGTTGACCAATTTGCGCTGAGACCTCATCTATCTCAGCGATTGGGTATTTGGCTGCAGGAGTGTTACTCGCAAATAGGTAATTTGCTGAATCGGCAACCAGTTGAGATGCCAGTGGTGCTGTGAACGCGTCTGTGACTTCAACGATTGTTATTTTGGCACTTTCAAGGGCAGCGTCGACGTAATCGATATTGAGACCAAAGCGTAAGTCACCGTTGATGTCCCGAGCTGCCAACAACAGCGCTACGTCAATATCTCTCTTAGCCAGTTGACGATGGATAGCACGCATCTGCATGGGAATAAATCCGACTCGCCCGGCCAGCAGCCCCGTTTTTAGAAAAGGCGTCATAAAGTAGGTTTCCTGGCTGCAACCATCCCCGAGAGCAGAAAGATCACGCTGGTTTACTGCCGCTATGGGTTGCTGGATAAAATGCAAATCACTCACGAAATCAAGTTGATCAAGCAGTCCATGAGGCTCCGCAACACTCCCTCCGACATACAAGGTGTTGCCGGGTTTGATTAGTGATTGAAGATCCTCTGTCGTGATCCAATCTGTCACTTTTTACTCCTGGGGATGAAAAGATATGGGTATCCTACTATGTGTCTTTGTCTTAGGGGAGTGCGTGTGTGGACGGATCGAAATATTGAGGATAAGGGTGACGCAGGAAGCTAATAATGAAAGCGCAGATGCTTATGGTGTTGATACAACCAAAACCTGGCTGCAGGTGGTTTTGACGTTTTAGATTGAGGTTTTGGATTGAGCATGTCCCAACGACTGAGTGCAACACTTAAGTTATTCCTCCTGCCTGAAAGCCGCAAAGGTCGAAAACATTCCAATTGCATATAAGCCTGCTCCAAGGACAAACACGAAATTGGGTGTTCCGATAAGCTCATACGCTCCCCAGCCGATGACAGGA
>Ga0207988_1000033_pt1 | contig 81806 bp, 61 predicted proteins | sample ETNtaG_11_FD_185773 | JGI IMG/M metagenome (GOLD analysis project Ga0207988, IMG submission 185773) | Marine microbial and viral communities from oxygen minimum zone, Eastern Pacific Ocean - ETNP201310SV74 (SPAdes) (version 2) | ecosystem: Environmental > Aquatic > Marine > Oceanic ...
ACGTGAAGACACGGGTCTCCCTGGCCAACGACCCAATCAACATTGAATGGTACTCGAGCCACGCTGACGTCGATGGAGGTGACGGCAACGATTCGGCAACGATATTCCTGCAGAACTCGGGGGAGACATTCTTGGACCCTGACAGGGTGGGCGTAGTGCTGAACGGGAGTACCATGACAGTGACAAAATGGGATGGCATCACAGAGTGGCTGCCCGGAGAGATCGTTGAGTTCTCGATTCAAGGATCGACACTAGGGAATCTGGGGCAGTCGCCACCGGATTATTACCAGGGTTCCACATACGACGTGTTCATGACAGTCACCGTCTCATCGACATCAGGCAGCTACGCTGGTGTGGACGTACTGAGGGAGGAGGTTAGAATTGCCGCCGGCGGATCCTGATAACGTGGACAACTTCGAGTTCGGCGTCATACAGGACAGCCTCGCCCAGAGCCTCGGGACGGCTATCCCCAACCGCGCGCTCGTGCTGGTCTGCGGTGGCATCGGAACCGGCAAGAGCATCATCGGGCAGAGGATGTCCTTCGGAATGACCGCCAACGACATCCGGGTTTCATTGGTGACCACCGAACTGACCACCAGGGGCTGGCTCGAGCAGGTCTCGAGCATCGGCTACTTCATGGAGAAGAGGATCGACAACGGGGAGTTCCACCTGATGTCGAGCTTCGGCGTCATCGCCGACAAGGCCGAGGAACCAGTCGATCTGCTCGGGCTTCTGGACTCACCCGCGCTGAAGGAGGCCGAGGTCATCATCATCGACAGGGCGTCCCAGATGATTCCCGCTGACACCGAGGGGCCAGCCCTGCTCTCCTCGCTGAGGCAGTACACGGCCCAAGGCCGAGCGCTCTTCCTGATGATCGACCCCGAGGAGATGGACCCACGGCTCCTCAGGGAGCTGAAGGCATCCGCCGAGGTCGTGCTTGACATGATGACCTCGGTCGTCGGCGGACAGCTCGTCAGGACCCTGTGCGTGACCCGGTTCCTGAGGGCGGCCGGCCCGGTTACCGAACGGATAGGTTGGAAGGTGATGCCCGAGATGGGATTCATCGTTGACATCACGGCAGTGGCATGATTGGAGGCGGTGAGGCAGAATGGTCACCGAGCAGGAACCCGAAGAGGAAACGACGACGAAACACGAGCTCACCGTCCAGCCCGGGGACCTCGGCGGCCTCATGGCCGAGTACCCGCACATCCGCCAATGGGTCGAGGACTTCGAGGCCAAGCACGGCTCTAGGCCGATCTACTACGGGCCCCTGGACAGGGATGCCAGAGCCGTCTCCCCACGCAACCTGATCTACGCGACCAGACCCCCGTGCTTCGCACACGTCTACTCGCCCCCCGAGGGCCAGGTGGGCGCTGGTAACACCTTCTGGTACGGCTTGGAGCCGGCCATCACCCATGACGAGGAGGAGATCAGGGACAACATAGTCGAACGCCTCCTAAGGGACGCGCCGCAGAAGGAGAGGTTCGACAACGATGCGGAGTTCATCGCGATGATTCACGAGATGATGGACGAGATGACCACCACCACTACCTCCCTGCTCTCCAATCCGGTCATCAATCAGACTCGTGAGCTGCTTGGCTTCGGCGAGGCGCCCATCAAGGTCACCACGGAGCAGCTCGAGCGGCTGAAGTACGTGGTCGTCAGGGACCTCGTGAACAACGGCCCACTGGAGACGCTGCTCGCAGACGAGATGCTGGAGGACATCCACTCGATAGGGCTCTCGAGGATCAACATGGACCACAAGGTATTCCCGATGCTCACCTCGAACATCGCCTTCAAGGATCAGGAGGTCCTGACGAAGTACCTCAGATCGATGTCCGAGCGCATAGGCAGACCCGTCTCCGACAGCAAGCCGATAGTGGATGGGGCCCTGCTCGACGGCTCTAGGATCAATATCATCTACAGCGACGATGTCTCGATCCAAGGCTCGTCCTTCACTATCAGGAAGTTCGCCGAGGAGACAATCTCGATCATCCAACTCATCCAGTGGAAGACCCTCTCCAGCCAGATGGCCGCCTACATCTGGCTCGGCCTGGAGAGCGGCATGTCCATGCTGGTTTCCGGGGAGACGGCCTCGGGAAAGACGACCACCCTGAATGCGGTCCTCCCCTTCGTCGATCACAACGTGAAGATCTACACTGCAGAGGACACGCCTGAGGTCAAGGTCTCCCACACCATCTGGCAGAGGCTCATCACGCGCGACTCCAAGAACGAGGACTCCAGGGTCGAGATGTTCGATTTGCTCAAGGCCGCACTGAGGTCACGTCCACGCTACATCATCATCGGAGAGATCAGGGGGGTCGAGGGGGCAATCGCCTTCCAAGCCATGCAGACCGGCCACCCCGTGGTCGGGACCTTCCACGCTTCCAACATCGTCAAGCTGATCCAGAGGTTCACCGGCGATCCGATCAACGTCCCCGCCCGCTTCTTCGACAACCTGAACTTCGCCATATTCCAAGAGGTCGTCGAGGCGCCCGGTGGCGGAATCGCCAGGCGCATCACCGGGGTCAGCGAGGTCATCGGCTTCGACAAGACCGCTGACGGAATCCTGACTAGGAACATGTTCGAGTGGGACCCAGTAAACGACGAAGTGTACTTCCGCGGAATGTTCCAGTCGGACATGCTCGAGAACAAGATCGCGCCTAGGATGGGCTTCCGCAGCAAGAGGGACATCTACGACGAGCTGGCACGCAGGACCGATGCCCTCCAGAGGATGGTGGACAGGGACCTAACGCACTTCGACGACGTCTTCGACTTGCTCGACGTCTACTACAAGGAGGGGTGGGACCGGTTCACATCGGCCGTAGACACCTGGACGGGGATCAACCACTAGTCAGGGGGTGTTGGCTTGGAGGACAAGGCAACCACTTGGGAGATTGCCGTCCTTCGTCTGGGGATGCCTCTGCGTAGGTACCTCCTGTACTTCACCCTGCCAGCAACCTTGGCCGGCCTGGTTGCCGGGCTGACCGTCTGGCTCGCGACCGGCAGTGCCCTGTCGACTATCAGCGGCCTTGCTCTCATTCTGCTCTTCACCCTGATGGGTTTCTCCATCACCATCATCTACCCAATCACGCAGGTCTCGGCCGAGGCCATACAGATCGAGCAGGACATGCACATGTTCATGACTAGGATGGGCATTCTCTCCATGGGCGAGTCAGCTGAGAAGGGGATGTTCGACGTCCTGAAGGAAATGGGGGACTACGGGGCTCTCGCCCACGAGATCCAAGCCATAGAGACGCTCGTGACCAAGTGGCACACCAACCTGCCCGAGGCAGCGAGGATCGTAGGGCGCCAGAGCCCATCGGAGATATGGAGCGACTTCCTCGACAGGATGGCCTTCTCCGTCGAGGTCGGCCAGCCGATAGGCGAGTTCTTCAAGAGCGAGAACGACACCTTCTCGCAGAACTACAACACGATCTACGATGCTAGGATCGAGCAGCTGGACACGCTCAGGGAGACCTTCGTCTCACTGACCACCACTGGGCTGCTCCTTCTCGTGGTCGCCGGGCTGCACCTCATCCTCTTCCAGGTCGGCGGCGGGGACTCAGGCATCTTGGGTATGCTAGTCCGGTCCAAGTGGGTCTTGGGGGCGGGGGCGCTGTTTGCCATGCTCCAGATCGGGGCTTGGTACCTGTTCACCCTAGTCATCCCCGACGAGGACCTGTTCGCCAGGCACGGCTTCAACACCGAGCAGGCCATAGACACGCGCAGGGCTTGGATATTCGCCGCAATACTGGGGGGCGTCGAGTTCCTGTTGCTGATCGGGACGTTCATCTTCGTCGGAACCGCGTGGCTATTTGGCAATTGGAACTACATCGGATTGCTCGTTATCGCGGCATTGATGTCGCCCCTGATGGCCCCGGCCTTGCTCACACTCCAGGAGGAGACTCGCGTACGAAGGCGGGACGATGCCTTCCCGGAGTTCATCCGCGCTTTCGGTGGCACCGCACAGGCCAGGGCACAGGAGCCAAGCGCCATGGTCAAGGCCCTAGCCGGCATCGACTTCGGGGCGTTGGACGACTCGATTGCCAATCTGGAGAAGCGCCTCTCGATGCGGATCGACAGCGACTACTCCTGGGACTGGTTCGCCGCCGACAACAACTCCATGCTCGTCTCGAGGTTCACGAGGGTGTTCATCGAGGGCTCCTCCTCGACTGGCGAGGCCGGCCTAGTGGGCGACCTCGTCTCTCAGAGCACGACAAACCTCCTCGGCCTGCGCCAGAGGCGCCAGATTTCCGCCCAGGTCATGCGCAGCGTCTCATACGGGTTGCTCATCGCCATGATCATCGCCATCAACATCACGACCTCGATCATCTCCGGGCTGGGTGAGACGATCGCAGCAGTCGCCCAAGGGCTTGTCGACAGCTCCGGCGAGATGGGTACTGCAGCCGGGGGCGTCGACGTCGCGCTGCCGGTTCTTGCCGATACCGGGGGCGTCGAGCAGAACATCATGATCTTCCAGTTCATGGGATCGGGGCTCGTGATCATCACCATCATCGTCCTAGGTCTGATCACGGCTAGGATCCGAGGCGGGGGCACGACCCTAGTCCTGGGCCAGATGATCCAGATGATGTGGATCGCCGGGATAGCCAACGGCTTCAGCGCGTGGATTTTGGAGCAGTCCGTCGGCCTCTTCAGAACCTGATAACGATGACGGAAGCCTTGATGTCATAGCATCAGGACCTCAGGGCATGGATGCGATCTCTGTGTTGGCTTGGCTCAGGGTCTCTGTCTTGGTCTGCTGCCTTGGAATCGCTGCCCGTTCTGACTACGACTCGCTTGCTGTGAGAGACCGACATTGGATGACCTGGTCCGTCCCGATTGCCATACTTCTGGTCTGTGAGATGGTCATTCTAGAGGCAGGGGCCGCTAACTTCTACATGGCCGCCGCTCTGCTTTCCTTATCCTCCCTAGCGATGTTCGATGCCCCCGATCCCAGGGAAATTCCCAGATGGGACCAGAGTCAAATCGCTCTAGCGGGATTGTACCTTATCGGCATCGTTGGGCTGTTTGGTGGCGCTGTGCAGCATGCGAGCCCGGACTTCATCCTGCTCGTCCTCGGCGAGGAATCACCAGAGACGATGCTCTGGTGGACGATGCTCGGCGGCCTCCTCACCGTATTGGTATACCTCTCCGCTTGGCGCCTCGGGTTGATCCAGGGGGGGGCTGATGCGAAGGCACTGATTCTGCTGACCGTCCTCATGCCCTCATGGGCCTTCCTGCCCGACCCCATCCTCGCACCAGAGGACACGCTGTTCAAGCTCCCCCCATCGATGGTGATGTTCCTTTGGGCCTCTGCCGTCTTCCTCCTAGCCCCGCCAATCCTCATCTTCCAGAACGCGATGAGGGGTAACATAGAGTCGAGGTCCGACCTCAAGATGGCATGGCATGCCATCAAGAGGCCCGTCGAGGAAATCGGAGAGAGGCCGGTATGGTTGCTGACGGAGATTACTCCAAGTGATGATGAGGCTGGCTTGCACATCGTCAACCGCTTCCTCCCGGCTTCCACCACTCCGACTGTGGAGGAGTTGGCACAGAGGCTGGAGGAACTCAGGTCTCACGGCGTTGAAAGCGCATGGATTGCCACGAAGCACCCTTTCATCGTCTACCTCTTCTTCGCAATAGCACCGTTGCTGCTGTTCGGGGACCCCATGGGAATAGTAGCAGCCATGGCCTAGTCAGATGAAGTCCTCTAGCGTCATGACGGTGACGCGGTCGTTGGTGAACAGGGAGTCCACACTCGATGTCATCCAGTTCACCCGATGCCTCGTGTAGTCGTCGACTCCATATTCATCCATGATCTCCTGAGTGACCTCGATGTACTTTCTAACCGCCCCTTGCGAGACTGTGAGTACCACATTGCCCCCGCACATCGAACTCTCAGCACCCCCACCAATCGAGAATCCGCCGGATTCCTGTGAAGACTCCTTGATGCACTTGCCGGCTAGCGGCATCCTGCGATACGACTCACCGCACTTGACGCACCGGACCTTCTGCCTCGTGAAGGCCATCATGTTCCCCCGCAGGTCGGGTAGGAAGTGAGACTCAATGACCTGCTTGGCCACCCCGTCAACATTGACCGATCGCAGCACACTCCCAAGATCAAGCTGACTGGAAAGCTTGTCCTTCATCGTGACCAGCGTCTTGTACGCCGAGTTCTGCGGGCCGGCATCCAAGGGTCCGGAATCATGTGTCCAGCCGTATCCGCGCAGGTCACCGATGGTCCCGAGCCTGTCCTCAACCAGATCCACCATGCCTCTGACATCACGCGAGTGAGGCTGCGATAGCGTCGCCTCGTAGAATGCCCTTGTGTAACCCCAAGAGCAGTCGACATTCAGGGCCTCCTTGTCGATCTCGCTCGGGTTCAACCTGGTGGTGAGGACCAGTGGTGCATCCATCCTCCCCCCTCTGCCATCGGGCAGTATCTCCCTAGTGAAATTCAGCAAGCCATCCAAGAGCATCATGATGCTATCCTCATCACCATCGCAGTTCCTCCTCTTCGCTGCGTGGAAGAGCGGGTGGGCGTAGCCCGCCGAGGCCTTCGTCCACCCTATGATGCGGCATGCGACTCCACCAGAGGTGTGCGGAGCTAGGCCGATGGCGATATGGCCTACGATGTCCTGAGCGCTCTTCACCCGGTAGAACGCCTCCATCCCATAGAACCTGACGAGAAGGTCGTCCACGAATGCACAAGTCGAGAGCAGGTGCTCTACGGCAGAAATAGAAGGAATGAAGTCTTGAGGAAGCAGCTCGATCATCTGCTCGTTGGACTTTAGCACGTTCCCGTGGGTGTCATGCGTGTACCCCAGCTTCACCAATTCTTTCCACGATGTGCCAATCTCGCAAGGACGGAAGTGGGTTACAGGAACATCGCTCATATCGTAACGAGAGGTCCCGTCTCGGAACACGGAGACGCCGTGTTTGGCGCGAAGGATCCCCTTCTCTATGGGCTCAGGCGTTTGAGCCGTCGAAATCAGCCCCTTTACGGCCTTGATCTTCTCAGGAATCTTCTCAAGCCCCAAAGCTCTTCTTTTGACTTCGAGAATCGCACTCAAACTCACCGTGGTCCGCTCCCCCCTCCGGCGGGCATTCGGCCTTCGCGCTCTCCTCGGACTCGTCCTCCCACCGCATTCGACAGGTTGATCGGAGTCTGGTCGGTTGTGGCAGATGAGATGCGGTGTTTCACGTCCGCACCTAGAGCAGACTCGCGGCCCCATCTCAACTCTGATCGGCCCTCTGGACGAGGCTTGAGAGAGTAGGCGCTGGGGCCCTCCGCTCTCCCCAATGGGGTAGATGCAGTGAACGAGCGGCTTCATCTCCCTGACACCAGATTTCTCGGGCCGTCCCATGCGCGCGCCAATCCTACAGGGAACAGCGTCTTCCCAGCGGAGTCCGGACACCTTCCTGACCACCATGAGGGAACGCTCGACCTCGTAGTCATCCAGCGTGCCTCTAGCACGCCAATACTCAGCGGTATGCCCCTCGCCCCTCTTATCTTCTTCACCAACCTCGGTCAAAGCGGCACCGGTCCTCCTGAGAATCTCGTCGATGTGAGGGGCCGTTTCAGCCCTCTGGCGTATCCCATCCTCCACAAGCTCCAGTCCCAGACCCTCCACAAGCCCTTCCCAGTAGGCTGGGATGATGATGTCGGAACCATCGTGACGATGCTCGATGCCTAGAGTCATGAGAGCGGATTTCACCACCCCGTGCTCCCTGACAGCCGTCCACCTCGGCCATTGGCCCAACAAGGGGGCATCTAGCCCCAGATCCCCATCACTGAAGTCGAACGGCCACCCCTCCACGAGCCCCTTCAGCCTCAGCGAGCCATCGTCGTCGGTGACAATGCCCATGAGCGACTCGATCAGCGCTGGCAGGAACTGGATTGGAAGGTCTGACCACCATAGGTTCCAAGGAGGCGGAATCGCTGTTCCGAGAGATTCCGAGATTCCGCGCGCCTGAGCCCATGTCAATTCTACCCTCCTCAGGAAAGAGAACCAGTCCCTGCGACGCCAGGCTCTCTCAACGGAATCCTCCCCACTCCTGTTGATGGCTCCGTTGAATGGGAGTCCAAGAGGCAGTCCGCGCCTTTCGACCCCGAGCAAGCCTGCGAAAGTCTGGACCTTGTCGTGATGATCTAGTACCTCGGCCACATCCGAGGCCCACCAGTCTTTCGAGTATGATGCTGGGACTAGCCTCTTGTTGTTCTCGAAGAACTCGCCGAAGCCCAGAAGGATCTCTCCAGAATCCCATATCGAGGCCACTTTGCCCTCGCATTCTCCCCATTCCTCAGAGGTATTGATTCGGAGGAAGGAACCGTCTTTGAGCAGAACCGTCGGACCCTCTATGTCGATGCAAGGGGTGACTGCGCAGGCTTTGCCTGGCCCCTCGATCTTCATCTGAGTGCCGACCGAAAGAAATCCACCCATCACTTCCATCGTGGTCGGATTGAGTCCAGCTGCAGCCAGTCCGGTGGCCCGACTCCTGCCATACCTCAGTCTGAATCCCCCCGGCTCGCCTGGCTCACCGAAAATCGGCCTGCCCGCAATCACGTCACCCATGTAACGGTCCTGCTTGGGAATCACACGGCGCTTGGCCGCTGCATCATCAGTGCCCGAGGGCTTCCCCTTGTCGGCGAACTGCGAGATGAACTCCCACCCGGGCACCTCTAGACGCTCGGTATGGGTCTGGATCTTCGGTGCCTTCAGGCACAGTCCCTCACCGATAACCAGCATGACGCCGCCACGAACCCTAGTTCGATAGGAGCCATTCTCGTTGACGACATTCTTGACTTCCTTGTATCCGGCGCATTCCATCCTCTCCGTCTCCTCCCCGTTAATCATCACCGGACAGGCATTGACGATGACCTCGGTCTCCTCTGGGGGTGGCTTGTACTGCAGGTTCATGCGGTAGAGCCCGAACTCCTCCTTCACACGCTCGACTTCCGGCACCGTCGGGTAGTATCGTCCGATGCCTAACTCACGCCTCAGGATATCACCGATCAGAACACCGAGCGCCTGAGCCGTCCCCCCAGCCGCTCTGATTGGCCCGCAGAAGTCTATCGAGAGAAACTCCGATCCATCTGCGTTGTTCAGGATTCTAACATTCCCTATCCCATCCAGCGGTGCGACTAGAACGGCCTCCGTCAGAACAGCAAGACCAACCCTCAAGCCCGAGTCGATAGACCTCCGCTTGTCCCCAGTCCTAGAGAACATCTGACGGGTCACGGACAGTGAAATCGTGATTGCAGCAGTCTCTCGGTCGTGTGCATCTAGGAGTTCACGGAGCAGGCTCTGGATTCGCAAGGGCTCCTGATTGGGTTCTTTTGGGTTGGGACATAGGTATGGGTCCTCAAGTAACTTCTCTGTCCTGCTTGCCAGATCAGCGGCTCTGGGTATCTCAATCGTTTCCTTGAAGTCAAGCCCATTTGCTTTGGCTTGAGAGGCGACGACGTACGCCTCCTCTATCCTGCTCTCCAGCCAATTCTGGTACGCTTCATGCTCGGCCTCCAGACGCTGAACATCGATTACAGCCGCCGCCGCTCCCTCTGCCATTGCCACACGCTCCGCTGCGAGTACCCCACCATCGAACTAGACCGTCCAAGAACATTGACCGCCATCTCGTCCTATTCTCCCCCCCACGAAGGCAACCTTCATCCGACTCCTGTCAGGCCAAGGCGAGGGAAGATGACGTCAACCACCGTGGAGGAAGCGAGGAGACGACTGGCCGTCAGGGTCCGCGACCTAGCCTACCTACACTCTGAAGACGAACCTTTCACCCTAGCAAGCGGACGTCAGAGCACCCACTTCTTTGACATGAAGCCAGTCATGATGGATCCCGAATGCGCTCACTTACTGGGTGTGCTCATTCACGCCAAGATAGAGGAACTCGGACAGATTGATGCAGTGGGAGGCCTCGAACTAGGGGCGGTTCCTCTGACTGGCATTGCCATTGCCAAGGCAGGTAGGGGGTCGGAGTTGCGGGGATTCATCGTGCGCAAGCAACCCAAGGGAAGGGGTGGCAGGAAGACCGGGAACCCACCGGGCATCGAGGGATCGAGCCTCAATGAGGGAGATAGGGTGGTGCTATTGGAAGACGTGACTACCACAGGCGGCTCCGCGCTCATTGCCGCGCAGCGGCTCATCGAGATGAGATGTGAGGTCGCTGCCTGCATCACCATCCTCGACCGTCAGGAAGGTGGTGCTGAAGCCTTCGACGAGGCCGGCATAGAACTGGCCCCGCTGCTCGTAAAGTCGGATGTTGCGGGCGGGTGAAGATGGGGCAGCACGAGATCGACTCCGAGACCGAGCCATACCACCCCTCGAAGATGGAGCGTAAGGAGTACATCGGGATTGGAGAGTTCCTCTCGATCGACATGCGTACTGGCATCATAGACGATGTCAAGGAATTCCCCGAGATGCGCAAGCCGTCCTACAAGATTAGAGTAGACTTCGGTCCCGTGATTGGAAAGCTCTGGAGTTCAGCTCAGATCACCAACTACACGCGCGGCCAACTCATTGGAAGGAAAGTAGTCGGGGCCGTCAACTTAGGAGACAAGACACTGCCAACTGGTTTCGTCTCGCAGTTCCTCGTCCTCGGGGCACTGGAACCGGACGGCACCGTACGACTTCTTGAGTTACCAGACGACACACTACCGGGGTCGACAGTGGCGTAGCGAAACCTTCGATACATACCATATTGAACTTGGAACGTCCACTGTGCAACATGACCTACGTTAGGATGACTACGAGTGCCGGAGAAATCGACATCGAACTCTACACGGACGAATGCCCGGATACCACGACCAACTTCCTCAAACTCGTGGATGATGAGTTCTATGACGGCCTTCATTTCCACAGAATCATCAGTAATTTCATGATTCAAGGAGGATGTCCCTACTCTAGGGATCCGAACAACGGGAGGGCAGGCACGGGAAACCCTGGCTGGAGGATTCCTTGCGAATCATCAGCATTGGCCAAGAGTCACACCAAGCCGGGAATATTCTCAATGGCGAATGCAGGGCCAAACACTGGGGGGTCCCAATTCTTCTTGACAACAGTGCCAACACCTTGGCTTGATGGGAATCACGCTGTTTTTGGAGAGGTAGCAAAGGGCATGGATGTGGTGCGAGCAATCGAATCAGCCCCGACTCTTCCGGGGGACAGACCCTCCACCCCACAGCAGATCATTAGGGTCGAACGAATATGACTCAATACCCCATGTTCAATAATATTTATTAATAACTAATTAATAGCTATTGCATGGCGAAGCACCGCGCTGGTAATCGCAGGATTATCACCATCAGCATACCAGAGGAATTGGCACGCAGACTAGATGCGAGGGTCGGCAAGGGTCGTGAGAGCGGACGCTCGGCAACGGTAACTAGGATGATTGAGGGCTCTCTTGCTGGAGGCAAGGTGTCCAGCAGAGCCAGCCCCGAGCCCGAGCCTAGGCAAGCACAGTCCAAACCAGGAAAAGTCCGGATTGAGAAGGACACGATGGGCGAGGTCGAAGTCCCTGCTGACAGGTACTACGGTGCCCAGACCGCCCGATCTCTGATGAATTTTGACATCGGGGATGACATCATGCCTCGTTCCGTGATTAGGGCCTTCGGAATCCTCAAGCAGGCTGCTGCGGAAACCAACGTAGACCTCGGAGGGTTAGAACCTGAGATTGGTGACATGATTATCACTGCTTGTGACGAAGTCATTTGTGGATCTCTTGATGGGCACTTTCCTCTGAGAATATGGCAGACTGGTTCGGGAACACAGACCAATATGAATGCTAACGAGGTAATCGCTAACAGAGCCATCGAGGTGGCAGGGGGGAAGCTCGGCAGCAAATCGCCCGTTCATCCCAACGACCACGTCAATCGAGCCCAGTCTAGCAACGACACATTTCCCACGGCGATGCACATCGCTGCAGCCGAGGAGCTTCATCACACGTTGATACCAGCAGTGAGGTACCTGCGAACTGCACTGGCAGAGAAGTCCGACGAGTTCGCTAAAATCGTCAAGATTGGCAGGACTCATCTCATGGATGCGGTTCCACTGACCTTGGGCCAGGAGTTCAGCGCCTACGTCGCCATGCTGGACGCCGACGTCATCAGGGCGGAGAACGCCCTCACCGATCTCTACGAGTTGGCCCTCGGTGGTACAGCCGTGGGAACGGGCCTGAATACGAGTCCTGACTTCGCCGACCAAGTCGCGCACAGAATAGCGGAGAAGACCGATCTCCCCTTCATCAGCGCTGAGAACAAGTTCGCACAGCTCGCCGCACACGACGCGATAGTTGCTGCATCTGGAGCGCTCAATACCCTAGCCGCATCTCTGATGAAGATAGCAAATGACATCAGATGGCTCGGCTCCGGGCCGCGCTGCGGCTTCGGAGAGTTGGCACTGCCTGCCAATGAGCCCGGGTCGAGCATCATGCCTGGAAAGGTGAACCCGACGCAGTCCGAAGCGATGACAATGGTGTGCTGCCAGGTCATGGGCAATCAAACCGCCATTTCTATCGGTGGTAGCCAGGGCAACTTTGAACTCAATGTGTTCAAACCAATGATGATCCACAACCTGTTGCACAGTGTTCGCCTCATCTCGGACACGTGCCGCTCATTCGCGGACAGGTGCGTAACCGGACTAATAGCCAACGAGGCTAAGATTGCCGAGCACCTCGAGAACTCATTGATGCTCGTCACCGCACTCAATCCTCATATCGGATACGATAATGCTGCCAAGATAGCCAAGAACGCTCATGAGAATCACCTGACCCTAAGACAGAGCGCCCTCGAACTCGAGATGCTGACCGAAGAGCAATTCGACGAATGGGTCAAGGCCGATCGGATGACGGGCCCGAACGCTTGACGGCAATTCCACTAGTACCACAAAACGTGAGCGTGCGGAGCGAGACGCTCCGCAACCATTGTAGCGCTAATCAACGGGCCGAACTTTGTACCTTGGGTACAGGTGGGAGCAACAGGGGGTTCTGCACATGGGGGAGCATCCCCCCCTGTTAACTCCGCAGGGTCCGGGTGTCCCCCGGGCCCTAAGGCCCGGGATTCCCGGGTAGACGTCTCTGGGACCACTAGGGTCCCTTTGACGCGACGTTTACTCCCCCTTCGCCTTCTTTCCTTCCCCTTCCTTGCGTCCGGTTCTGTCCAGTCCTCTCCAGTTCTCTCCACGTCTCATACTCTCTCTCCAAGGGAGTCGCCCCCCTCTTCGCGTTCTCCGCTTCCCGTCATGGCTCTCACCATTACTTTCCACGGTTCGATACAGGCTCCTCCACGGGTCTCCCCGCCCTTGTTGCCTTCGTGTTTCTCTCCGCTTCCTTCCCCTTCCTTCCCCTTCCTTGCGTCCAGTTCTCTCCGGTTCTCTCCACTTCGTTCCCCACTCCCGCGACCCAGGGACTTTTTCATTCCCCCTACGCGCGTGTATCTCCGCAGCTTCTCTCTCGCTCTCCCCTTCCTTGCGTCCAGTTTCTCCGATCTCGTCGCTGCTCCGCCTTCACGCCCACAGACGCTCCGGCTCTATCCCCGATCTCCTTTCGAATCTCGGTTCCACCGCCCCGGCTTCGGGGCTCGGTTATTGTGGCCCGCGAGTCACGCCGAAGCGCCCTCGCACCACTCCCCCGGAGCGGCAAAGTCCACAGGGCGGTGACCGGCTCATAAACATTTCTAGAATATTACCGCAATACAACGGAAATAGAGGTTCAAAGAGGTTATTTCCACTGCAAATCATCTTTTCGGAGACTGTTTATTCTACGTCTTATCAGTGACCTTTTTTTACCCTCTACAAAACCCTCTTCCACTTGTTCGAAACGCCGTCGAAGAACCCCTTCTTCGATTAGGAATATATTTCCCTCGGAGTCACCGAGGGTGATTGTCTTCCCCGCTGAACAAATCTTCCCGATACGCGAACCGTGGCTGACCTCAAACTGGATATCACCACTAATCTTGTCGAGGAGGGAAAGTTTGGCTTTCTCAGACCAAGATGATGACCAGACGCACCCTTCACCACGCAGTGATGGTCCTAGGCAAACCGCATCCACCGATCCCCCGACCTCAGTGGACCAACTCCCTAGTGAGGGGCCGGATAACACACTACCCGACTCGAATCCAGCTAACCAGTCCTCTTCTATTGTTATTGATGTCACAGAGCCAGACTCAACTTTGTGCGAGGAGCTTCCTTCACCTGTAATCTCGCTTATTCCCCCGTCGCTGTGGCCGAGATACCGGGAGCCTTCGTCAGAGACCGCTCCTGTGGTTATTGGGCTTTTATTATCCACAGAGAAGTACACGGGACCCTCGCCAATCGCCACGTTGGCATATCCGCACTTCGGCCGACCGAGTCCGACGGTGACGAGATCCGATTCTGCAGCAAGGAACCATGCCTTGCCTTCGATTTCCCACTTCCCCCCTACTTGGCCTTCTTTGTCAAAGAGCCAAACGGAAGCCTCGGTATAATCTTGAATCTCGATAGTGTAGACGGATGAGGTAGCCCAGACTCCCCCTGAGATTCTAACAAAGTCGCTCGAGCCCTCAAGCTCGCAATTCCAGAGAAACTCACCCGTTCTGATGTCAATTGCATGGAGTTTGTCGGACTCCGAGACGCACAGCAGATCTCCTTCGAGGTCACAGTCAGAGCAAGGCCCCTCGACTAGAATTCTCCAAATCTCCGTTCCACTGCCTATGCTCCAGCAGGCCAGGTCACCCAGACGAGAACCGGCCACGAGATTGTCACCGAAAATCCTCAGCAGCGTGCACTCCCCGTTCAACTCTCGGACGAACGAGGCGAAGTGGTGCAACCCCCGAGAATCCATAGGCTGCCACCGGGGGTCTCGCTATCGGGGTTTTCGCACTCCGCCTCAAGGCTCCACACCGTAAAGGCGCCTGACTTTGTCCCTCAGATATTCCACGAAAGCGTCAGGCGAGGGCGGAGAGCCAGTGGCTTCCTCGATGAGCTCAGCCGGCTTGAGAATGCTGCCACGCTGATGAACCCGCCTCCTCATCCACCCAAGCAGCGGTTCAAACTCACCTCGTCGCATATTCTCATCATGGTCGGGCATATCCTCACGAGCGACGGCTAGAAGTTGGGCGGCGTACAGGTTACCTAGGGTGTAGGTCGGGAAGTATCCGAAGGCACCCATCGACCAGTGGATGTCCTGAAGCACGCCGAGGGTGCGGTTCGGCGCACGAACCCCAAGGAACTCCTCGTACATATCGTCCCAGGCATCGGGTAGATCGTCCACCTCGAGATCCCCGGAGATCAATTTCTTCTCTATCTCATAGCGAATCATGATGTGCAGGTTGTAAGTCGCCTCATCAGCCTCGACTCGAATCAAACTGGGCTCGACGAGGTTGACAGCCCGCCACAGGTCGTCGGCAGAAACCCCCTCTGTGTTTTCTGGGAAGTGCTGCTGCCATAGGGGCAGCGCCCACTCACAGAACTCCCTAGAACGCCCAACCTGGTTTTCCCACAGCCTACTCTGGCTTTCGTGGACACCCAAGCCGTTTGCCTCACCAGCGGGTTGGAAGTCAAGGTCGCGTCGACGACCCTGCTCGTACGTCCCGTGCCCAGTCTCGTGCATGGAACCATACAATGACCCGAAGGGGTCGGACTCATTGTAGCGTGTAGTCCAACGTATGTCATCCGGATTCGACCCGCCGCAGAAGGGGTGGGTGGATGCATCACGACGTCCCGCCTCAAAGTCGAACCCGATGGCTTCAGACACACTCTGGCTCAATCCCTCCTGGCTTGGCTGGCTCCACGCATTGCTCTCGACCCATGTCATGTCAGGACGCATCTCGCTCTCAACGACAGCCTTTACTAGCGGGGCGACGCTATCACGGAGTCCAGCGAACAGAGGGTCAACCCTAGAAACTGTCAGGCCAGATTCGTAGAGATCCAGAAGAGCGTCGTAACGCAACTCCTCGAAACCTAGGTAGTCAGCCTTCTGGCGTGCGAGATCGATTGACTTGGCGAGGTCGTTGCGGAAAATCGAGAAGTCGTCCTTTGCACGGGCTTCTGTCCAGGACACGAGGGCCTTGGAATTGTGCTTAGCCATCTGTGATACGAACTCGGTAGGAAGTTTGGTGGCCTTGTCATATGACTCCCTTGCGAGCCTGACATTGGCAGCCTGGACCTCGTCCAGACCCTCGCTGGCCTCGAGTTCCCCGAGCAACTCCCCTATTCTGGGATTAGTCAGCAACTCATGCCCCGTCTTGGAGATCCAAGCCAACTGCTCGGCTCGAAGGGTGGCGGCTTTGGGGGGCATCAGGACCTCTTGGTCCCAGCTCACGAGCCCCCCAATCTGGCCGATTAAATCGATGTTCTTCAGTCTATCAAGCAGCTCCCCGTAAGCGTCCATGAACTCGCGAGAGCGATATCAGGCACATAGGTTGCGGATGTGAACTTCTCAGATTTCTACGCCCAGTATGCCCCTTAGTGCAATCCCGATTCCATAGGAAATCAGGCTGACCACACCGAGTATCCCAGTCATCTCGAGGAAACGGCTCTTGAATGAGGCCTCTTCGACCACTGAGAGAAAGAAATTGAACAGGGCCACTATTAGGAGCCCGATTGCAAAGGTGAACATCAGTGCTTGAACATGAGGGCCCAAGCCATGGAATTCAGGGCTGTCGGCTTGGAAAACAAGAAACGGAGCTACTAGCATTAGCACCGTTAAGAGATATGAAATCCAAGTGAAAAATGCGGCCTTGACGGCCGATTCGCTCTTCTTCTCCGCACGCGAGGACAAGTACTCCGAGGCACCCATGCTGAATGCCGCGGCGATGCCCGTCACCAGTCCGGCCAACGCTACTAAATTCAGGTCCTGCAGGGCGAAAGTCAGGCCGGCCAGAGCACCAGTTAGCTCTACCAAAGCGTCCGACAAACCGAGTACGATGCTGCCCGAATAGCGCAAGCGCTCCTCGTCGAGCATGCTAATCATGCTCTGCACGTGCAACTCCTCCTCCTCAGCGATGTCATGGAGTCCCAGTTCGCGGTACTCAGATGCTGCATGGTGCTCATTTGACTCCATCATCTTGATCGAGAAGGTGAATCCAAGCAATCTAGCGAGAACAATCTGCCTTGTGACCTTGCCCTTGTCAGCTTTGACCTCCTCGCCGGTCATCTTCGCGATGACCGCTTCGTGCCGTTCCTCCTCAAGCGCAATCCCCTCCAAGATGGACCGATTGACAGGGTCCTTCTGCATCTTGGCAAGGCGCCGGTATACCTCGGCCTCTGTAGCCTCCATTCGCTGCAGGCGCAGCAATCGTTTCCGTTCCGAGATGTCCACGGGAGCCGTGTATCAATCACGCCTCTTGAATTCATCTCAGGAGACCGAATCCATCATGTGCGACTCCTCTGACGTGAAATACGTGCGTCCATCAAAGCCGAGTATGCTGATAACCCTGATTCTGCTTCTTCCAGCCATCTCAGGGTGCCTCAATCTTTCAGAACAGGACGACGAGACTTCCGAAGAGCATCACTGGCTACCTCCTGTGGAGGATAGATTAGACATGGTATACCGTGATGATGACGTCTTCAGCCGAGTCTCTCGGAACGGCTCTTACGAAATTGACGAAGTTCGCTCAATCTACATTCCTGTCCCAGCGATTAGCGCTGCTGATGGAGGAGCCGGGGCGACTGGTGGTGCCGAGGTGCACATGGGACTCTGGCTCCCCATGATTGAAGGATGTGAAATGGATGCGACCGAAGTGCCCGAGGAGTGCAGGGTCCCGGTGATTGCAGAGATAGGACCCTACTATGATGACGGCGACGTAGATGCCTTGACCCCGGCGAACCGACTCGGACGTTTCCTGATTGAGAACTTCGTCCCTCATGGCTTTGGTGTGGCGCAGGTCAGCGTATTCGGGACCGGCGAGTCAAACCACTGCATGGATTTGATGGGGTTCGATGAGCAGGAGGGCATTCACGCCGCCGTTGAATATCTGGGCACGGCCCCCTTCTCCAACGGCAATGTCGGAGCCATAGGGAAGTCATACGACGGCTCAACGCCGTGGGAGGCCGCGGCGATGGGGTCTGATCACCTTCGGACCATAGTGCCGATGTCCGGGTTGATTGGTGTCCATGATCTGATGTGGAGAAATGGTAGCATGGAGGCCAGAGGGGCCATCATGCACAACGGAGTCTACGGAAGCTTCGGCCTCGATGGGGATCTTGAGGACGCACAGAACGCATGTGAGGGATACTTCGAGGGATACTATGCCGGAGTCGGAGCATATCTGACTGGGGATAACCTTGCTTGGACTGGGAGTGACTACTGGGAGGAGAGACACTTCCTCACTAGGGCAATTCAGAACTACGCAGGCTCGATCTATATCATCCACGGGATGCAGGATTGGAACGTTGACCCACACATGGCCTTCCCCGTTCACAACACGATGATCGAGGCCGGATTCGAGGTCAAGGGGCTCTATGGCCAGTGGGGCCACCATTACCCCGATCGAAGCAGTGATCACGAAGCCTTAGGCAGCGGTAGGGGTGCTGAGGCCTTTCCCTACACATTGAGGTGGGATTGGGCCGATGACCTCCTAGAGTGGTTCGATTACTACCTAATGGACAAAGGCCCCCAACCTAGGTTAATTGCCGAGATTCAGGATAACACTGGTGGGTGGAGAGTCGAGCAGAGCTATCCACCGTCAGACGTCGATTGGGTAGAATTGAACATGGATGTCTGCTCAATAATCAGCGGTAGTGACACCATATCCTCTGGCTCCAGCCTCACCATCGAGTGCCCGACCTTTGAGCAGGAGGCCAGAATAATTGGAACACCAACTTTCCACGTCGAGGCGACGATATCGCTTCTAGCCACTAGTGGGCACATCTTCGTCGAGATGGTGCAGTCCAGCAATGGGATGCACCTAGGTCACGCTGTAATGGACCTCAGGTTCCATGAGGGTGGCAAGGAGGGGGGTCCATTGACCCCTGGCTCGACGGTCATCGCCAAGATGGAGTTCTTCGGGATGGACGTCGTAATTCCCGAGGATGATGGACTCCAGTTGATAATCACGCAGACGGGAGAGGACTATTTGCCCAGCCCCGTTTCAACTCTGCCGGTTTCCCTCAACTTAGGCTCCAATAGCATCCTCAGCCTATCGATGGTCACTAGAGATTGCACCAATCTCTTCCTGCCCCCTATGCATAGCTCGTACCCACAATGCGCACCCGAGGAATAACCTCGGTCATTTCCCCGAACGCTTGATGCGCACGATGGAGGCCGCATTGTCTATGGCACGCAGTGATGCGAGAGTCAACGTGCCGGTGGCCGATCGAATCCTGCTTCATTTGTGGGAGCAGGATCATCAGGCGGATCACTATCTGGTGTCCACAGAGGTGACCCGCCCGGGTATCGCTGAGTCATGCGCACTGCACCCCCCAAATGTCTCACGATCGATGAGTGAGCTGATGGCTAACGGCTGGGTCTCCCAACATAGCCGAACAATCAGGGCGGAGAGCCGTCGACAGAAGACTTGGCAGCTAACCGAGGAAGGCAGAGAGGCCTCACTAGAGCGAATAGCCGTACTGAGGGAATTCATGATCCTAATCAGATCGAGGGATGGGGAGTTGCTGGAGGTAAGGGCGGATGAAGTATCATCCAAGCTTCAGACCGGTCTGAGCCTCCTTCAGGTGTTGATGCATGCCCAGCATGAGGGCGTTTTGAACTTCGGTGACATCAGGTTCGGGACGATAGTCAGTCAGGATGACGACTCCCCACCGCCTGGCTCGCTGTCAATGCTAGCAGGAGCACATTCGACCTATCACATCCGCCCACCGACGACTCGTACGGTTCACGGAAGAATCAACGAGAAGGTTGTGCTGGACCGATGGCACGGCTCTGAAAAGCCTATGATGGTGCTCTCGGGAATAGCTGGGTGCGGCAAGACGACTCTGGTCTCGCATTGGTTGTCTGCTTTGCTAGAGTCACAACATGATTTGCAGGTGATGTACTACCCCTGCCAGCCATGGGATTCCCCGCTTGGCATTGCGACCAGCCTGCTGCATAGGATCGGCATCATCGATGGCTCAGAGGATCCCTACGATATCCTGGACACGCTTCCACTAAGGCCTGCAGCTCGATTAGATTTAGACACCTATCGACGCCGACTCACTGCCCACCTATTGGAAGAGTCTAGCAGGACGCCCAAGGGGCTCTTGGTCATCCTAGATGACATCCACAATATCGGGCCCTCGGGCGATCATCTCTTCGGAGCTCTACTGCAGATTGCAGAGGCCACTGACATTCGCCTCCTCCTCGTCTCTCGAACCAATCTGGCTTTCTACGACAGACGAGACGTGCACACTCGGAAGAAGGTCGAGGAACTCACATTGTCCGGTTTGTCAATCGAAGAGGTGTCTGCTTGGCTCGACAAGCTCAATCTCCCCGACGCTACTCCAGCCGAACAAGTCCACAGGGCGACGGGCGGTCACCCGTTGGCCGTCGAGCTCCTCGAGCTCTACGGCCAGACTCTACACGATGACTGGTTACGCTTCCTCGACGAGGAGATCCTCGACGTGCTTCCAGATGACCACAGGGAACTGCTCTCCCTCCTCGCTGTTGCTGATAGACCAGTCCCATGGAAGACGCTGGCCAAGGCAGCCAGAGTGGATGGTGCGCCACCTCCTCCCCTCCTTGAACGGGGTTTGATGTTGGAAATAGAGGGTGGAATGTGGTTGCACGAGGCCCTTCGGGCTCGTCTGCTTCGCGAGGTTGGAGCGCCGCATGAGGACCGGTTTAGGAAACTGAGCGAAGCCTCCGACTAGGTCATGTGCTGATTGAGCCAGTCATCCATGCCGGGTTTGGGCATCGCTCCCGTCATCCGATCGACAACCTCGCCATTGTTGAACAGTATCAGTGCTGGGATTCCGCGTATACCGAACCTGCCTGAGCTCATTGGGCTGACATCGGTGTTTACCTTGGCTACAGTAATATCCCTCTCACTGGCAATCTGCGATAGGACGGGCGCTACCATTTTGCACGGTCCGCACCAAGGGGCCCAGAAATCGACTAGAACCCATTCGTCACTCTTGGTCACGACATCGAAGTCAGAATCACTTGCATCAATTACTCGTCCCATTTGTTCACCACTGGCTAAACGCCGTGTTCGCGTCCTATCAACATGTGTGTGCGTGACTGAACGGGCCGCCGGAGGGATTGAGAACCGAAAGCCTCACCCGATGCTCGGGGGAGTCGATGGAGATTTCGCCGAGCATACTTACGGCCAACTTCTGCAGACTCGGGGAGACCCTTGGGGAAGCCTCCGCTGCTGGGATAAATTGGTTTCACATGGATGTCATGGACGGCAATTGGGTGGTTAACCGGACCATCACCTTCGGACCGGCACTGATTCGATCCGCGAGAGAGCATCTGGGTACCAAGGCCTTCATCGACTGCCACTTGATGATCACCAATGCCGAGGAGGCCTGGGATCAATACGTCGATGCGGGCGTGGACATGGTTATCGCTCACATCGAGGCCGTGGACGACTTCCCAGCCCTGATATCCGATCTCCACGGTGCAGGCGTGCAAGCCGGTTGTGTTCTCAATCCGTCCACCCTGGCCGAGGAGGTGCTGCCGCTGCTGCCCGACTTGGACCTCGTACTGGTCATGTCGGTTGTCCCCGGGAAGGGCGGGCAGCAGTTCATGCCTGAGATTGAGGGCAAGGTGAGGGCCTTCCGCGCCGCTATAGACTCCCAGATTGCTTTAGGCGGCCGTGCGACCAAGTTGATGATTGACGGCGGCATCAAAGACCACAACGCCTCGATGGTAGCCCAGTGGGGCATCGACATCGCAGTGGTGGGCTCTGGACTCATTAACGAACGCGGCACGATTGCCGAGAACCTTGATGCGATTAGGACCGCACTCAAAACGTAGTTTCAAAACGTCCAGTACCCGACGCGCCTCATGGTCGCGAAGGGCTGGATGGTCGACGAGGTCCTCAAGGTGGTCCCAGATGCGGTGGTCGAGGTAATCGATCTGCATGGAAGCGGCGACCATTTCCACGTCCGCGTGGTTTCTCCCAGTTTCGAGGGAGTCAGGCCTCTGCAGCGCCAGAGGCCTATACTGGACCACTTCAAGCCCCATATTGCGAGCAATTCCGTCCATGCCCTAGATTTGAAGTGCATGACCCCGGAACAGGCGAGTCCCGGTGACGAGACGGCATTTGACCCTCATAGTGAAGAGGTGGAGTTCTTTGGGGTACACGTCCGTAGGACGGACAGGGAGTGAAGAAGATGAATGAAGATTGGTCTGATGAATGGCTAGATGAGGTGGTGACTGGAAATAGGTTGGTTTTGTTCATGAAGGGGACTCCGGAGCAGCCAATGTGTGGATTCAGCAACCGTGCTGCCATGGTGCTGAGCCAACTCGATGAGCCATTTACTAGCGTTAACGTGCTATCGGACCCGAACGCTATCCCCTCGGTTTGTTCTTGGTCGGACTTCCCCACAATGCCACAGGTTTTCGTCCATGGAGAATTGATAGGCGGCTCGGACATAGCCTTGGAGATGTATCAGAGCGGCGAATTGCAGAAAATGCTTGAAGATGGAAACTCAAGTTAGGGGATTCACATGTCGGTCAGTTCTGACCGACAGGTAATGCTGGTTGCTTTGGGAGGTGCCGTCGCGATTTCATTCTCCCCGGTAATCTATGTCTATTCTGACACCAACCCCGCTACAGGGGCCTTCTTCCGAATGTTATACGCACTTCCCGCACTCATTCTGCTAGCCTACATCGCACGCAGAGACGACTCCCGCTCAACTCGAACAAGATGGATGGCTTTCGGAGCAGGTGCGATTCTCGCTCCCGATATGCTATCGTACCACAGTTCAATGATTTTCATCGGCATCGGCATCGCTACCCTGCTGGGAAACTCTCAGGTCATAATAGTGACGCTCGCCTCCTGGCGACTCTTCGGAGAGCGCCCAAATCCTGCGATCCTCTTCTCCTTGCCAGTGGTTCTTGCTGGCTTGGCCCTGATATCAGGAGTATCCGACTCCGACCCCTTCGGCGCCGATCCGATAAAGGGCGTGATCTTCGGAATGGGAGCGGCATTCTTCTACTCCTCATTCCTAATCGTATTCCGTCATTCCAACAGAGAGTTGGCCCCAGCCGCAAATGTCCAACTAGATGCCACCGCGGGTGCTGCACTCGGATTGCTCCTCCTCGGATTGCTTCCTCTCCAGAGCGCATCGATAGACCCAATCGACCTCCAACCTACTTGGCCTGGCCATGCTTGGTTGGTAGTGCTAGCTTTGTTGTGCCAAGTTGGCGGGTGGACCGCTATTGCCTACGCCTTGCCACGGCTCCCTGCTGCCCACACGTCATTCGCCATTCTTCTACAACCGGTCCTTACGTTAATTTGGGGGGTTTTCCTGCTCGATGAGTCCCCTTCCACAAATCAGACAGTAGGCATATTTCTAGTGCTCGCGGCAATAATCGCAGTCACGATTTTCGGTTCGGCCGCCTCATCTCAGAAAATCTCACAGAAAGCATGACTGCTAGCCCAATCAGGTGTACAGGGCGAGAGATAATAGCGAGGGGATGGGATGCACTCAGCGAGAACCTTTCGTCCTGTACGACCCGGTCAGGGAGTCCTCGATAAATAATCGTTGTGAAAAAAAGAAAAATTTACTGGAAAACGAAGTACTGGGGGTAAATCACACTACAGTCAGGATCTCTGGACCCCCTTCAGCAACGTAAACTGTGTGCTCGAACTGGCCCACCATCCCACCATCGACGTCACGAAGGGCTTCATACTCTTCGAGAAATCTGATAGATGTCAACTTATTCACAAGGACCCTCCATTTCCTTCGCAACGAAGCCTCGTCCTCGTCTGGGAAGGGCTTTGCCAGTAAGGGGTACGCCCATCGCTCAGCGAATGGGAGGGTATGGTAACGCTCCTCAATGTACCTTGCCATGGTAGCACCGAGGGGCTTGAGCTTCTTCTTTTTCAGGGCTTTGCGAATCTTCACGTTCCCCGTCACTCTCAGGATGTTGGATGATCCCTGTGGGGGGACGTTCTCGATCATCCCCGTCTTTCCTGTTGTGTTGAATGGTTCGATTGCATAGATGCTGCCGAGTTCCGCACCTCCCTTGTAACTCGGGTTGTTGGGGCCACAAGCGTACATTGGGACCGATAGGCCCGTGTGCAAGTTCCAGCGTTCCATTCTGTGGCCACAGAGATTCCTGATTGGCTCGAACCCAGCATCGCTGGCGACTTGTTGGGCAGCAGCACCAATTTCATGCCACGGTGTTCCCGGATGCATCTTCTCGATGGCCGCATCGCGGGCCTCTTCTGCCGCTTTGATCTGATCAGAGTGTAGACTCCCGCTTCCCACTTCGACAGTAAGAGCATTATCGGCGAGAGCCCCCTTGATGTGGACTCCGATGTCGAGCTTGACGAGGTCGCCGTTCTCGAAGATCATCTCGCCCTCCACTCCCTCCGGGGGGGTTAGTTCGGTATTCGTCGTGTAATGGGCCGCCATGTCGTTGACCGAGATTGTGACCGGGAAGCCCGCTTGTCCGCCATGCCTTCTGATGAAGCGCTCCGCAGACTCAATGACGTCAATCCAAGCCTTTCCGGCAACAATTTCGTCCTTTATGCCCTCAAGAGATCGACGAGCGACGTGACCGGCATCCCGCCACTGCTTCAGATCCTCCTCTTCCACCATGTGAGAACCTCCTCAGAACTTACCTTACCTTCTCTCATTACCTCGATGCTGGACGACTCAGGTGCACCACAGACAGTATGCCATGCTATCAAAGTACTGGGTGCGCCGCCACCGCACATTCCTGCGATGCTCCCAACGGCCCTTTCCGAAGTCGAGAGAAGCCTTGCAGCGGAATCGCAGTCGTTCAGGGGGGCATCTCCACTCGAGTTCGCGCTAGTTGCTGTGAGGGCCCCCGTCATTCTGAGGAACTCTTTTGCAATCGGGTGAGAAATAACCCTGATTGCGACATTAGCCCCCCCAAGCCTCGAATCCATGTTCTCGCGGGCTCGTAGAATAATGGTCAAGGAACCTTCAGGAAAGTCTGCTAGAATATCTGGGACGTCTTCGGGTACTTCGACGAGTTCCTCAGCCTGATCCAAGTCCACCACTCCAAGACTGACTGGGAAATGGGACGGCCGATTCTTGATGGCGAACAATCCGTCCAATGCAAGCGAATTTGGTATACAACCGAGGGCAGGTTGGGTCGAGGTAGGGTAAACGACGCAATGTCCCGAAAGAACCAGATTCACTGCCTCTTGCAAGATCTCACCTACTTGATGTGACGACGACTCGCTGGAGGGAGTGAGTCAGCATGAGCGACTATCGTCCCAATTTCCAGATCAAGATTGGTCTGATGAGTGTGCCTTTGTGAGATTCTAGCCGTCTCGTAGGCACCGAAGTACAAGTTAACGATCGGTAGTAGATAGACCAGCTTCCTTAGTGAACGACTATCCCACATCTCGCCGGTCACACCCGATCCATCGTCGCAGACCACTGCTAGACCGAACATCCGTTGCCCCAGCGATCTTGAGAACACCACGCCCGTCACTCTCCAATAGAGCCAGTGACTAGCTAGGAGAACGAGTGCGAATGCCAGTGCGTAGTGGAATTCCGGAGAAATCCAGAGAGTCAAGTTCCAAGCGTTTCGAATCATCGACTGAGTCGCTATCATCAATATCGTTGTCACGATTATCACATCGATAACGAAGGCTACAATCCTCCTCGTGGCAGAGGCTAGAATGGTTCCTTCAGGGACCGACCAATGCCCTTCGCCTTGGGAAACCACGGCCTTGGCAAGATTCTCCCCTCCGTGGAGAGATATGGGTGAGTCATGATCAACCATCTCCGTTCCTCAGGCTGTTCCGAGCAAGTGCCATGCCTCAAGATTTCGACTGCGGATGTGACTCAACCATGCCTCCCAGTTGCCATCGCACCTCAATGTGGTAGGGTTGCCGACAACCACTAGTCCACGTTTTGCCCTTGTTAGCGCCACGTTGAGCCTCCTAGCGTCAGAGAGGAAACCAATGTTCCCGTTTATGTTGGAGCGAACGCAAGAGAAGATGATGACCTCCTTCTCCCTACCTTGGTAGCCATCGACAGTGCGTACCTCGACACTTTGCAGATTCTCGGGCATCTGGTCGCGAATCGTCCTGACTTGCCCAGCATACGGGGTTATTATCCCGATGTCTTTCTCTCTGAGTTCTCCTGCTTTCAACAGATTCAGCAGGAGGCTTACGACCCATGATGCCTCCGCCGGATTCTCCTTCGATGCCCCGTCCGGAGACAGAACCTCACCTCCCTCTACTGGTAGAAAGGCGATGGGGACGTCCCAATCAGGCCAAATGAGGCCTTTGGGAGCCAATCTGTCTGTCTCGCTGACTCCATTTTCAAGACGACTCTCGTAGAACCGAGAGTTCGGAAACTCGGAGATTGCAGGATGCATCCTGTACTGAGTGGTTAGCATCAGGGGCTCGATTCCCATTTTGATCATGCGCTCAAATAGAGATCTGCTCAATCCCCCTTCTTCCGATCTCCTAGAGATGACGGTCGGTGGAAGTTGCCTGTGGTCTCCTATCAGGACTACCTGTCGCGCACCCCTCACTATCGGAACCAGAGTGGCCGGCTCGGTAGCTTGGGTCGCCTCGTCAACAAGCACCCTTGGGAATCTTCTTCCAATTAGGAGATCGTGCCCAGAACCAATGCATGTGCAGCACAGTACCTGTGCCTTGTCTAGGATGTCGTCACGCATCTGAGCCTCGATCCTACGCACCTCTTTCCAACCTCTGCTCAGGTCTCTATGAGCAAGGCCCTTGTCCTTGCCACCCCGCATACCCTTGATTCTGCGAGCCAGTTTCTCGTTGAGCTCAAGGTGCTCCAACAGGTCCTTTCTAAGCGGATGCCTCTCCATCTCTGCGTCCATGGTGGCTTCCCTGAGATCTTCTCGAACCTTGACGGGTTGTCCCAGTCTTACTGCTCTAACACCAATAGCCAACAGCCCTTCGAGCAGATTATCTACTGCTACGTTCGAGTCGGCGACTGCTAGCGTTGACCCAATGTCCTGCTTGGCCCAGGCCCCTAGGATTCTCACTGCCGTATGCGTCTTGCCTGTTCCAGGTGGTCCCTGAATAAGGGTAAGGCGATTTGATATCGCAGCCTCAGCAGCATTGCGCTGGGCTTGATTCAAATCACTTGGCATGGGGACTCGGACTAGCTTGACTCCACCTAACTCGGGAATGAGTGAGGCAGTACTCGCTGGGTCATGCACCGAGCCAAGAATCAGTTCCCTGAGGGGGGCGCTTCCATCTTCTTCGAAAACTGAGTTTAGGGCATCTCTCATCCTGTCAAACGCGATTCTGTTTGCACCCCTATCCATCCTCCATTTACCTTTTCTGAGGTCTTGTGGGGCTTCAGGAAGAACGATTCTTATGGCATTCTTGCTGCGTTTGCTGACTATAGCTTCAACCGGCTTCTCAGTCAGTGGGCTGTTGCGGCTTAGCATCACGATATCACCCTGTCTGAAACGATGTGTGCCAAACTTTCCTCCGGTGCCATTTCGCAATCGAACTACCCTCTGTCCGAACAACCATCCGTCAGGTTTGGCAGTTAGATCGAAAAGAGCGATGCCATTAGCCTGTAGCTTGCTATTGGACCAGTTTCTAAGCCTCTCCTCAGTCATCGCCAACTCGTCGTCCAGTTCCCATCGAATCAGTCGGAGGTATGCTTCGTGGTGATCCTGACTGCGCCTAAAACGTGCGGGAAGCGCCTCCTCGGAACCATTCACGATACCCCGTCCTGTGCAGCCTCTATCACGCTTGCCTGCCTAGAGCCCGTGCTGTCGACCACAACTTTCTCGGGTGAGAGTTAAACGCATGCTTTCACCGAGGGCATCGTCTGAGGGGTGATGGGGCATGGTCTTTGACAGATTCAAGTCATGGCGTCAGGCAGAAATCCAAGGCGTAACCTGTCCTTCTTGTCAGCATTTTAACCCAGAGGGCACAACAATTTGCATCCGCTGCTACTACCAACTCGACAGACCTTCATTCAAGCAGACATCGGGACTCGATGATAGCACGTCTTCGGATTTGCTCGACGAGTTGGTGAGTGAGATTGAGAAAGAAGAAATCGAGAATGAGGAATTGAAGCCCCCGTCCTTTTCCATGGATAATGTGGTCATCGACGTGGCTCAATATGGGGACGATGACGAGGTTATCCTAACCCAGCAGCCCGATTTCTCTTCTATACTGAATCCCTCCCAATCAATGGAGGAAGAAGAGGAGTACGAGCTTACGTCCGAGGATGTGCCCCGATTTGTCAAAAAGTTCGAGGTCCCAGATAGTCCTGGGAATTCCGAGGAGGCCGAGGAGACTGAGTACAAACCAATCGAACTGGTTCAACCTACAGCGGAGACTCCGGGTCACGTGGAAATCGTACCAGCCAGCGAGGTACCGGATACTAACGGGTGGTCAACCCCGGAGGAAGCAACTCCTGTGACCGACTCCGCTGATTTCGATGGCGACGGAGTTGTCGATGAGTATGAGGCAGCCTTCGCGAGCCCTATTTCAATAGCCGACGAGACCCAAGAGCCCCATCCGGAATCGGAAAAACGCCCTCTCGAGGAGATCCAAGCCGAGGACAGCGAAGTTGTGGAGGAACCGAGCCCAAGTCAAGATTCAACAATCGAACTTCCACCCGCACCGACGAGCCTCCCAATACCTAGGCTGAATGCAAGCCCTATTCCCGAACGGGTCGAACTTCCGGAGATTAGTGATGCCCCCCAAAACCTTCCTTCAGCACCACGCATACCCTCGGTATCCACCAACAAGGATTTGGTAACCGCTATTCCAGAGGCTGTCAGCTACTGGCCATGGGTTCAGCAGGACGAATGGCCCCAATCCGAAGTCAAGAAGCAGTTGAAAGATGCACTGAGGGCAGCATTGGAACGGAACATAGCCGAGGCCACCGTCCTCTTGGATGAAGTCGGACCGCATCTTGGAAACAGGACCTCATTCGTATATCCAGTAGGAAAGCTGCTGATGTGGATCGGTAGGGTCAATGCCGCTGAGAAGATGGTTGAGGCGGCCAGTTCGACTTATCCGAACGACCCAGAAACCACTCTTGCAAGAGAGAAACTGATTTCTTAACCAAAGTCGCCTCTCCGTAGGTCTGATGCCGCGTAACCCTTCCCAAAGCCCCATGATTCGCCGCGCCACGTCATCCATTCGGGTTGATGATGCCCTCGTCCTCAGACCGGTTTCTATCATCCATATTTCCGATATCATCGAGGCTTTCGAGGAGACTTGGCCCGACGTAATTCGTGCCATGCCCTGGATTAATCCCGATAAGGAGACAAACGCCCAGATCGAGGAATTCATTCACGAGACAGAGAGGAAGGGTAGGGCGGGATTGCTTCATCACTGGGTGATGGTGCGACCGTGGGACGAATTTATCCTCGGACTGGTCGGATTCGATAGGGTCACTCGCTCTCGCAGGGCGGTATGGAACCTAGGTTATTGGGTAAGGAGCTCGGAGCAACAACACGGGCTGGCAAGGAAGAGCATCGATGCTGTCTTGAGGTGGCTCGGGCAGGTTGAGAATCTCACCGTTGAACTGAAGGTCGACCCGAAAAACGAGGCAGGTCGTAACACTGTCATGAGGGCGGTAAGAAATTGGAGTGGAGAGCGCTGCACTGAGGGCGACTCCCCAATTACGGTAGCAGGAGTAAGGACCCTACATGAGTGTCACACCATAGATGTCGGGCCCGACAAGGGACCTAATCATCCGAACTTTCGATAATACGCTCGATTCCCGACATGTCCTGCAGCCTGTTCCAGAATGCCAGACGATCCTGCTCAGCTATCAGAATAGTTTCCGAGGGCGTTCCATCTGTATCAAATTGCTTTGAGAATCTGCCTTCGCCAATCGCGAAGTCCCTGAAACGCAATTCCCTTCGGGATCCGTCGTCATGGCGCAGACTATGCCAGTCTTTGTTCGGACTAGGGTTGCCGCGCAGATCCCAACGGTCCTGGAAGCGTGGGCCCTTCCTAGGATCATGAATGAAAATTGGCCAAGTACGAGTCTTCAGTGCTAAGTTAGCGCGCTCGTAGCTGGCATCGTCCGCAACACCGTGTTCGGGTTGGCAGGTGGTGTACACGCTAACCACGGCCGGGCCCTTGAACTCATTCGCCCCCCTGATCGCCCTGTAGAAGTGGTTAGGCAGGCTAGTGACTGTCTGAGCAACGTAAGTGTTCGGATGCATGGCTGCAATTGCGCCCAGTTCCTTGCGGAACTCCTGCTTTCCAGCAATCACGCTGCCGTGTGGATACATCTTCGAACTCTGACCGGTGAAAGTTGCTGTGGAGGTCTGCCCTCCAGTGTTGGAGTAAACCTGAGTGTCTAGCACTAGCACCTTGATGTCCATGCCACTGGCCAGCATCCTCGAGAGTGCGCCGAAGCCGATGTCATACAGTGCCCCATCTCCTCCAACCACCCAGAGTCTCTTGTCATCCCACCCAATTTGATCCCATCGTGCCCTTACTCCCATGGCATCCGTGGGCCCGTTTTCAAAAAGCGAGTTGGTCCATGGCACCGCCCATGGATTGTAGGGATAAGTGGAGCCATAGACCGTTGAGCACCCAGTCGAGTTAACCACGGCGAAACTGTCAGCACCGTAATCGTATCCGGTCGCAGCCGCCATCATCCGCAATGCGGTCGCCTCTCCACAACCGGCGCAGGACCCCGCCCCCCCCACGTAGAGCAAGGCCTCCTTCCGGAGCATGATGTCCATGGGCGATCTCTCGTTGACGAACTGCTGCTCGGTCTCACCCATGCCGATGTAGAATTCCCATTCCCTTCGATGCGCCTCATCCCCTTTCTTTTCCTTAGAAACCATCGCGAGGGCATCCTTGGAGCCGCACACATCGACGCACTCTGCACAACCCTTGCACTTACTTGGGTCGATGAAAATCCCGAACCTACCAGGCTCCTCACCCTTCCTCTTGCGATTCTTCCAGTACTTGTTGACTCGGGGCCACATTGCCCTCATTCCATCCGCATCGGACTTGTCCATCCCGAGAAGTGCCTCCTCAAGCGCCTCCTCACGAACAACCTTGCCTAGAATCGCCGTATCGGGGCACATGGTGACACAATCCATGCATCCAACACAATTCTCAGCAATAAATTCCGGAATCTCTGTAGCGATATAGGAGAAATCTCGAAACCGTCCAGATGCGGGTCCTATCAGCGATCTGGCGTGAACAACATCGGCGGGCAGGCTAGATGCCGCGTGACCTTGGTTGTAGGCTGAGATTATTCGCTGTTCGAAGTCCTCGAGATCGAAGAACTCCTTGTCGTGGGCTGTTTGCTTCCTAGCTGGGTTAGGATCTCCGAGGGTCATGCTTCATCCCCCATTTCTGAATCGTAGATTCGAACCTCCTCGTATCCTCTACGGACGCAGGCGAGATTCTCCTGAACGACCCTCTCGCCACGCTTTCCGAAGTACTTGCGCAGGCTCTTCTCCACAATAGGGAAGAGGGCATCCCCGCTTACCCCCTCAGCAAGGGGCGTACTCCGTAGAAAGATGCCGAGAAGGACAATGCCTTGCATTCTAACTATCAGATCGCTGGACGTGGCAATGTCTCTGGCAATGGCTGCTGTATCCAAGTAGAGGACTCTCACTCCTCTCTCTGCAATCTCGGTGCTGATATTGGATGGCAAGGAGTCGAGCAACTCGCCCACGTCTCCGGCTTTGGTCTGGATGAAGATGGTCCCCCCGTCACGCAGCCCATTCAATGGATTCCCAGTATCAAATGCGTTGATGTCCTGTACCGCGACGAAGTCCAGAACATCCAATTCATGGTGGATGCGAATCCTCTCATCAGCGATCGTTAGGTAGAAGTTGGTCGGTAGCCCCTTCTTCTCGCTACCATACTTGGGGTATGCTTGCACAGTTTTACCAAACAGGTCCTCGGAGACTGTGGCGATGATCTTGTTCGTTGTCACGCTGCCGAATCCACCCACGCTGTGCCCCCTCATCGAGAAAGCGCCCTCGGGCCGACCGTCCAATCCCACTACTGGAGCAAGGGCGGAAGAGTGTTCGATTCCCAATGAGAAATAAGTTGGCGGACCATCAGCCCCCATCATTTCGAAAACCGAAGCGAGGTCACCACTGGTCACGTCTCGGCTGCCAAGTCCGTAGGAACCGGAGTGAATGACTGGGATTGATGAGATCTTCTCGTAGCCATCACTACCCAGCATGGCATCGGTCATAGAGGCCTTAATCTCCATTGTTAGGGGATTGGATTGACCCAGGGGGTCATCCATCCTCTCGAGGATTGCAACAGCCCTGCATCCCGAGAGCAATGCTGCTATTTCGGGTCCAGGGAACGGCCTGAAGCAGGTGATATGGACGCAACCAACCATCTTCCCAGAGGCGCGCAGATGGTCGACCACCGTGGTGGCCGTCTCGTACATTGACCCCATTCCGACGATAGCGTATTCGGCATCTTCCATCTGATATTTGTCTATGAGGGAGTAGGGCCTCCCTGTTAGTTCGGTGAAGGTAGCCATGGACTCAATGATTGCCGGCATGACCGTATCCGTGAAGTGACGCTGTGCAATCTTCCCCTTCATGTAGGAGTCTTGGTTTTGCACGATGCCCGACATGATGGGATTGTATGGGTCGAGCATGTTACGCAGTTTGTCCGCGGGATCACCCACGAACTCCTTCATCAATTCAGGTTCGCATTGCAGGATGTTCTCAATGGTATGCGTGGTTAGGAATCCATCCTGCACATTGAAAAACGGCGTGTTGCAGTTCTCTGCCGCACGTCTGGAGATTAGCGCGAGGTCACCGGCCTCCGTAGCATTGCGGCCGAAAACCATCCCCCAACCAACGTCAGCCACCCCCATCACATCGTCATGCCCTGCATGGACGTTGAGAGAGTGGCTGGTCAGAGCACGGGCCCCTATGTGGAAGACGATGGGCAAGCGCTTGCCGCTGATGACATAGAGTACTTCCTTCATCAGAATAAGCCCCTGTCCTGAGGTGAAGTTGGTAGCCCTACCTCCGGCTAGGGCATACCCCTCCGCGGCCGAAGCACTCGAGTGCTCCGACTCAGGCTCAAGGAAGATTAGTGGAGTTCCCCAGAGATTTCTAGCACCGTTGGCGACCGCAGCACCGTAGCCTACTCCCATCGGAGTGGAAGATGTAATGGGGTAGGCGCAGGATCCCTCAGTAATATTGGTCTCAACCCACACTACGTTGGTAGCACCATCAGATGTTGTTGGGATTCCCGGGAATCTGGCTTTTCTTGCCATGAGGGCCACCTCGCGCCTGTGATGGGCAGGGGACCGTCCACCCTTCCTGATTTATCCATTTGCCATTTCGATGACAATTGTTCCTAATAGGGGATATAATTTCGTGCACGAGTCCCAATAATGCATGCGTTCACCTCAAGCGAAGACTCCACCTCGGAGCCCCATGGGGCGTCTGAGAAATGGTTTGCGATTCCTTGGCCGATGGCTGCCTTGGATAGCAACGGGAGCGGCTGCGACGTTCAGGAAATTACCAGAGCAGTCGCAGACTGAGATTAGGGAAGTTGCCAAGGAGCCAGGGAAGTGGGGGCAGTCGATAGAGAAAGCCTGGGACACCTCTAGGATTGGTGCTGATAACTTCAAGGAGACTGCAGGAATCCTCGCAAACCTCCTCCTCGGACGCCGAATCGACAAGGAAGAACGAAAACTCGCTCGTGAGAATCTCGCTGCCATGAGCTTAATCGTACCACCTCTGCGAGTGTTCATGATTCCGGGGAGCCACGTCTTGCTCGGGATTATGGCGAGAGCCACTCCTTGGAGGCTAATCCCTGATGATTGGATACCCATCGATGCGCTGAGGACCGTGCGAAGAATCGAAAAGGAAGCCGACCTAGAGAGGGAGAGCTCTGTTGTACGCCGTCTGCTGAGACTCAAGCACTGATATCATCGTCGAACCTCTGCCACGGGAGACTCTCAAAGGACTCAAGCTCGGGTGAGTTGAGTGAGAAGTTGTGTGCCAATGCCTGTTTGACGCTGATCCAATCGGGAGTCGAACCGTCGATCCACTCGTACCTATGCCCTGGAATAAGCCTCCAATCGCCAGGCAGTCCCCTGAGTAGGCTGCGCGCGTAGAGGACGCTGTGCCACTGGGCGAGCGGATCGCTGCCCGGTAGATCAACACGTCCTGAATGTGCGGTGAACAACAGGTCGCCGGCGTGGTAAACACCGTGACCGTGGAAGGTAACGTGTCCCGGTGCATGTCCGGGAGAGTGCGTGACGTGGAGCGTTATGGCCCCCGCTGCCCACTGCACGGTGCTGTTCGGTTCACTATCCCAAGTATGTGTAAAATCCACCTTCTTGAAAATGAAATGGCCGAGGAGGTTCGGGACCATAGCCTCCTCATGCCCCCACACCTCCACCTCGGGGACCAGTTTGAGCATCATCGAGAATCCAGCGGTGTGATCCCTATGGGTGTGGGTGTAGAGCAGGTGGGTGGGACTGAGCCCCTCCTCAGCCAGCGCATTCACCCAAACCTTGGCATCGAACGGATCGACGATAGCGACCACTCCAGCCTCTCTGTCGACGAAGGCCGTGTTCATGTTCATGTAATCCCCCATCTGGGTGACCCACACCTCCACACCATCGTCTCGGACCGAGACGTCGAACTCCCCGTCGCCCAGCATCGACCAATGCCAGCCGACCCTGTCGCATAGGTGTGGCGGCCCGGTTGTCATTGGGCAGGCTTCAAAGAGTGGTCTCTGAGTCGAGAGATGTGGCACGAGTGCCCGCTTCACATAGCCTGCTAGGCGGGCTTGCGCCCGTTCTACCGCTTCTGTGGGGAGCCTGATGGCTCCCTTCGAAGCCCGATGAGGGTGAGGAAATGTCATACGACGCGCAAGAGGTAGAGACTCGGTGGCAGAAGATTTGGGCGGACACAGGAGCCTTCGAGGCCGATGCCGACCCTTCCAAGCCCAAGTTCTACTGCCTCGAGATGTTCCCCTACCCCTCTGGTAGCATGCATATGGGCCATGTCCGCAACTACTCAATTGGTGATGCAATGGCTCGCTTTCATCGTCTTATGGGCAGGAACGTGCTCTACCCAATGGGCTACGACTCGTTCGGAATGCCTGCTGAGAATGCTGCAAAGAAAGAGGGCGGACACCCGCATTCAGTCACCCATCGCAACATAGCGAGCATCCGTGCAGATCAGGAACGGATGGGCTACTCGTACGACTGGAGGCGCTTTCTTGCGACATCTGATGTCGACTATTACAAGTGGAATCAGGAGATGTTCCTGATGCTCAACGAGCGTGGGCTGGTCGAGCGTAGGATGGCACCGGTCAATTGGTGTGTTGACTGTGACACCGTACTCGCCAATGAACAGGTCAAGAACAACCGTTGCTGGCGGTGTGGCCTCGAGGTCGTTCAGAAGGACATGGCACAGTGGTTCCTGCGTATGACTGAGTACTCTGACGAACTGCTCGATGACCTCGACAACATTGCCTTTCCAGAGAATGTCAAGGCGATGCAGCGCAACTGGATTGGCCGTTCCCACGGTGCTCACATCGACTTTCCGGTTTCTAACTCCAAAGCGGTCATCGGAGCCTTCACCACGAGACCAGACACCATCTTTGGTGTGACTTTCATCACTCTCTCTCCCGAACACCCACTGTGTGGGGAGTTGTGTGCGGGAACCGAGTGGGAGGCGAATTGGCGCGAACTCCGTGACGAGTGCGCGCGCATGTCCGAGTTCGAGCGGATCAATATGCTGAAGGAGAAGAAGGGCGTATTCCTAGGACGTCATGCAGTGAATCCCCTCAGTGGTGAGGTGGTACCTATCTACGCGGGCAACTTCGTTGTCGCCTCATACGGTACCGGCGCTGTGATGGCCGTCCCGGGTCACGACCAGCGTGACTATGACTTCGCAAAGAGATATGGAATCGAGATTCGTCGCGTGCTGGTAGAGAAAGCAGACGACGACTCTAACGCACCGCTCAACGAGGCTTTCGAGGGCTATGGTCCAATGGTAAACTCAGGCTGTGACGGCTTCGACGGGATTGCTGGTGATGCGGCTAAGGATGCAGTCATCGCCGCACTCGAGAAAACTGGTGCTGGCCACGGCAAAGTGGAGTACCGCCTGAAGGATTGGTTGCTTAGCCGACAGCGTTTCTGGGGCACTCCGATACCGATGATACACTGCGGTTCTTGTGGCACGGTCCCCGTCCCTTCTGCTGACCTGCCTGTCGAGCTTCCGCTGGACGTCACGTTCAGTGAGGAGCAGAGCGGTAACCCTCTCGCTTCGCATGACACATTTGTCAACACCCCCTGTCCCTCCTGTGGGGGGGCCGCCAGGCGTGAAACCGATACAATGGACACCTTCTATGACTCATCATGGTACTTCATGCGCTTCTGTGACGCCAACAACGACTCCACACCGTTCAACCGAGAAATCGTAGACTACTGGATGGACGGTGGGGTCGATTTGTACATTGGCGGCATCGAGCACGCCGTGATGCACCTCCTTTACGCCCGCTTCTTCACCAAGGCAACACGTGACGCCGGCTTGAATGAGATTGGCGAGCCTTTCGGCACGCTGGTCTGCCAAGGTATGCTCAATGCACCCGCTCCTTTCTGCACCAATTGCAACGCTGAGTATCATGTCGACAACTTCGGTGGCGATTGCCCGTCGTGCGGCAAGCCGCTCGGGACCCGCTCGGCGAAGATGGGCAAATCGCTTGGCAACACGGTTAGCCCAGGGGACATGGTAGGGAAATTCGGTGCCGATACCGTTCGGCTGTTCATTCTCTTCGGAGCTAATCCCGAGGCGGGGATGGATTGGTCCGACAGTGCCCTTGAGGCCAACTACCGTCAGATAAACGCGGTAATTGACGCAGTTGGCTCGGCGCAGGCCATGGAATCCTCTCCAGGAATAATGGACGAATGGCTGAACGCTAGATTGAGGGTAAATCAGAGCATATGGAGAGAGGTGATGGAGAGCGTCAGCCTTCGTGAAGGGGTGATGATCAGCCACTTTGGGATGCTCTCCGACTGGAACTGGTACCGTCGTCGAGGAGGCTGCGACCGGGAAACTGCTCGAGCCTTCCTCGAGGGATGGATTCCTATGCTTGCACCGGCAACCCCTCACATCGCTGAGGAGTTCTGGCATCAATTGGGAGTGCAGGGTCTGCTGGCCGAGCATGCCCTTCCAGATATCACAGATTCGTCTAATGACGCCCCCGTACTAGCCCGCGAAGCCTACCTCCGCAACATCATCACCAGCGCTAGAAATCTCCGCGGTCTCGCTGAACGGCACACCGAAAAAGAAATCAGCCAAGTAGTAATCCAAACTGCACCCGCGTGGAAGTCCGCATTAGCTCGAGACGCGATTCGGCTAGAATCAGAGGGCTTCGATTTCAAGGTCGAGGGCCAGACTCATCTGCAGTCCCTGGATATCTTCCAGAACGAAGCACTGCGTGGAGAGATATTCCAGACTTGGATGGCACTGACAACTGGTAGCAAGAAGAAGAGGGGGAGAATTCACACCTGGTCCGATGGTGAGAGAGCACAAATCTTCAGTGGTATCGATGAAACCGGAACCATCGCGGCAAACTCCGAATTCATCGCAAACGCGCTCGAGGTTTCGTCTATTGAAGTATATCCTGTGGGTGAGGGAGAGGACATAGGTGGCAAGGCTCAGGTGGCTTTCCCATTGGAGCCAGGAATCTCTTTCCTTTGAGGTTAGACTTGCCGTCTCGAGCTATTTCCACCGGACTCGAGCCACGGTGGGTTCATGGGGCCCCTTTCTCTGGCTGTCCCGTTGAGTGAAGAGAATAGTGGCAATCGGCGGAGTTCCCGCCGCCGGCGCCGCCGGCGCTCCGGGAGCAATGATCGCTCTCGCAAGGAGACTAGCCCATCGGCCAAATCACAGGCGGTCGAGCGTGCGTTAGCCCGCTTCAGCATCAATCCACTACCGATGGGGATACCGAAGGATATCGACCCGCCTCCGAAGAGAATAAACATCCAGTGGCGGACAAATGCTGTTTCCAAGGAAGTACAGCGCAAGGCTGGCGAAATAGCCTGCATTCCCGGCGAGTTTGGCTTCCTCCCCGAAGAGAGGGTTCAGGAGATTGCCTCCAAGCTGGACAACCTGCCGATAACCCTTGAGCAGACTCTATCCCTGCGAAGTGCCTTGAATCAGGAGAAGAGCGTCTACTCGCATTCGAAACTAATGCGCCGCGCCAACGAAATCAATCGACGTTACGGTGCGGGTGAGAGCGTCATAGCGCTATCCAAGCGCTTCGACGCCCCCCCTGTCAACACCTTCCGAGCCATTCTGACCGGAAGGGGATGGTCCAAGAGTAGGATCAAGGAAACCCTGAATAAGAACCCCTCCAAACTGAATAAGCACGATCGTGAGCAGTTTGAACTCGCCGAGTCAGTCGACAGGGTAAGCTCAGTCAACCAAACCGAGACTCAGAACGCTGCCGAGGTCTTCGAGGTCGTCCTTTGCGACCACTTCACCTCTCTTGGAGTCAGGTTCCGCCGTCAGAATGAACTTCTAGCAGAGCAGAAAGTGAGCGAGGGTAGGGCTATTATCACGCCCGATCTTCTCCTTTTGGATGATGTGAGAATCAATGGCGTCCCTTGTGCTTGGATTGATGCAAAGCACTTCTTCGGTGCCGATCTCAAGTTCCCGAAGAAGAAGACTCAGAAGCAAGTCGACAGGTACGTTGCCGAATACGGTCAGGGTGCCATCGTGTACCGCCATGGGTTTTGTGGTGGCCTAAAACTCAGGGGGGCCACTCAACTTGATGCTAGCCCACTAGACCTGAAGCCACTAGAGGATTTCCATGAGAAGATGAGGAACGAATCCTGACTCAGACTAGAGGACCCACCCTGCTTCTGAAAGTCGATAGGCCAGCGACCTCCAACTCCCCCGAGAGACGATCGAAGAATTTGCCATCGGACTCAGCATTCCTCGGTACGATAACAACGCTCTCTCCCAACATGCAAAGCAAGGGGCACACCACTTCAGAAAGATTCGCTGTTGTGATAGCCCGGCTCACAGTGGAGAGCAACGCAGATCTTGAGGCGTCAGCTGACAAACCACTGGCTTCAGCGAAGCAACGAGACGCCTCAATCAACTCCGACCACCTAGATTGATTCCAGACACCCACACTCAGCTTGCCCATCTGTTCCTCTCCCGCCCCGGTAATCCTATCCTTCCATCTAGGATCATCGATGTATTGCGAAGTATGCACCCCTGTTTCGGCCTTCCAAGAGAGGAGTACCGGGGTGTTGAGAGTCCATCCCTCGGAGTTTCCGGGCCCATTCTCTAATCTAGGGCCGCAGTAAGGCGAGCCGGCAACCAGCCTCCTCTCAACACCGCCCGCGGCCAGTGCAGTGGTGTCCCCTAATCCACTGGATCTCCTGCGCTCGACGATGTGAGCAACCAAGAAAGCCCTTCTCAGGCACTCTTCGTGAGGAATTCCAAGAGCCCTCTGGAAAGCTATCGCAGCGGCTATGGCACCAGAGGCGGACATTCCGAATCCCTGTGAGACTGGCAGTCTCACTCTGATACTCAGTTCCCATGCTAACTCTCCTGCTTCGGGAATTTCCGAGCAAAGCACTTCAAGCACCTCTTCGTACATAGTGGAAATACATCCCTCACCTAGGAAAGAGACGACGAGTGATGACTCCCCCCCCTCCCCTTTTGCTATGGCCTCAGTTCCATCCTCTATGCACAATCCTGCTCCAATGCTGCCCTGTTCTTCTAGCTCCGCGGCCAAGTCGTCAACAGTGAAGAGCAGCGTTAGATGGGCTCCACATTGCCCCCGACCGAGCCTCGTAGTCATGGTTCCACACCAGTGAACCGGTAAAGAAGGATTGGCATCTCACAAAACTGCAGTGAGATCCTCTTCAAGCGAGCCGAACTTCTCTGCCAAATCATGGGATGCCAACTCAAAGGCGACTCTCGGGGTCATAGACCCATCCGTCTCAAAGTCTAGTATGAATTCACGAGGAACATCTTCGAGAACTATGGCATCATTGAATTCTCGAGATGCCTCCGTACCCTCGCCAACGTGATGGAGTTCAAGACTGAGTGTAGCGACCTTGTCGATGTCAAGCATCCTGCCATCCTTGTCGAAGTCTTTGGCTGTGATTGACAAGTTCATGCCCCAGAGGATCTTGGCCTTCGTCTTGTTCTTGATCACACCTATCTTCCTAGGTGTGAAAGAGACCCCGCAGACTGGAGACCACTTCACGTGATTTCGCCCCCGTCCCATTACGGCGGTAGCGTAGAACTCGATCATTTGCCCCTTCAGCAGCTTGGTGATGGGGATGCTCTTGTATTGGGCGGGAATCTCCAGAGACTCATCGCCGAGGTGCTTCAAGTCGCCCGCAGTGACCCATCTGCCCTCTTCTGTCCCGAAAACCACGCATGAATAAATCATCTGGCATTCCAAACAACCGCGATCGTCCTCAACCAGCTCGGAGCAGTTAGGGCATTCGTGCTGGAAGTGGAATCGGTCGTGCTGGGTCGGAACGGGAACCATGGCGAGTCTATGAGCCACCATCTCGTCCGGCAGGGGCCCGATCGTCTCCCAAGTCTCATCGTCCTGCTCCTTGGTTCCCAATTGGAATCTAACGCTGTCGATCGCCATCTTCGGCGTGTCCGAAATAAGCGAACGTCGGAGGGCGTTCGCGAGGCTCCTATCGGTCCCCGACAGTAATAGCTGCATCCTTTCATCCGACTCTTTCAGTACCTCGATTTTCACCATATTTTCACCTCATACTCGCCGGCCCCGGCGACCTCCCTTACTTTTGGTCCCATCAGTGGGCAAGGGAGTGACATCCTCGATCCTTGTGATTTTTACACCCGCCCTAGTCAAAGCCCGAATTGCTGCCGTGGCGCCCGGAGCGCTGTAAGAACGGTTCCCACCAGCCCCTCGATACTTGACGATCACATGATCGAAGTCCTTCTCAGAGAGCATCTCTGCCATCCTCTCAGCAGCCCTTGTAGAAGCAAACTGCCCACCAGAATCAGAGCCGCCCTTGGTCACCATGCCTCCGGAAACCTTGCAGATTGTCTCAGCTCCAGTCAGGTCAGTAGCAGTGATCAGGACGTTGTTGGTCGTGCTGAAAATGTGCAGAATCGCCTTGTGCCCCATCATTCCACCTCCTTGGGAATGGTGTCATCTACGGTGGGAGCATCCTCTGCGTCCTTCTTGATTTTCTCGACGAACTCCTCGGAAGCACCATCTTCTCGAACATGCCCCCCTTCTTCCTCAGAGACAGATAGGCGACGTTCGTCTAGATCCATTCTGAAGGGATGATCGGGATTAGCGAATGGGGAACCAAGGGTGTATTGCAAGTGTTCTTCTTCCGCTTTGGGGATATGGTACCCAGGCACGGTCATGCGCTGGTTGCCGATGCAAATGTGGCCGTGGACAATCAAATTCCTTGAGGCCCTCATCGAGGGGGCAAGACCCCGGTAGTAGACCACCGACTGCAGCCTTCGAGACAGCATATGCTCGACATTGATCTCTAGCACGTCACCAATGTCTGCACCAGATACCAGAAGTCCCTTGCTGAACAGAGACTCGAGCAACTGACTCTTCTCCTTGGCATAGTGCCCCTCTGAGGCATCAACCCTTCCAATCAGCTTCATGGCTTGGTTTCGATGCCTGCGCAGGGCTGACTTCTCCCTCCAGATCTCTCTCATTCCACCAATCTTCTTCAAACCGTACTTCTCTTTGAGTGCATGCTCCTCGTCAATCCTCGCCTGCTTCCACGGGTGGGTGGGAGTTTGTGTCCGAGATCTAGAGAACTTTGGTTCACCCACCACTCCCACCTCGTCACTTCTTCCTCTGAACGCCCAGAGTAGCACCCTTCCGACCGTTGGATCTGAGCCGCTGGCCGCGGACCTTGTGTCCGCTCCGATGACGCATTCCCCGATACGTCTTCATCTCGGCGAGCCGAGAAACGTCGTCATCCCTCGTCATGCTTACCTCATTGGCGATAATGTGAGCGTCCTCATTGGTCTCCAGCTCCCTTTGGCGGTTCACAAGCCACCACGGAACTGTAGTGGCATAATCATCAATGGTGCTGCGAAGCAAGTCCTGCTCGTCGATAGTAAGATGACCACCGAGCCTTTTTCCATCCAGTCCTGAGAGTTGGCAAATTAACATCGAAGTCCTGATTCCGATGCCCTTCACCGAGGTCAGACCGTAGGTAATTGGTTTGAGTCCGTCGATGTCGGTATCAGCGATTCGTAGGATGTAGGAGAAGTCATCTCCAAGCTCTGCTTCGTTCACTTTCGCCAATACGGTTCCCCCGTGTTCACCTGTGTGGTGGCCCTTTGGGCACTGACGCGACCTGACCTCCGTATTTGAAACGAACGGAATCAGATTGATGGCGTCTGAAGCGATCCTCAGTGATGTTCTCTACAGATAACATACAGGGTGTGACCCGTTCCTCCTCGAACTAAATCCATATCGATCATGAATGCCCTGTCACCATCAACCTCCTTCAGGGCCTTGTCAAGCCTTCTCTGCAAAGTGGGATGCAGGGAGGGATCGAGACCGCATCTAAGAGTGATTTTTCCAATGCCATTACTAGCCGCTGCGGATGCAACAAGGTCAATGGTGTGCAACTCGGGTGGCGTTAGTCTGTGTTGAGCGATTTGACCGGTCGCCACTACGAATCCCCGGACATCCTCTTCCTCCGCTAGTGGGTCAGTGTGAATCAGTAGCGGCCTCCTCCCCTCTGTCCTAACCCAAGAAGAGCCGGTGCCCCCTGTAATTGCCCTATTCAACCAGGATTTCTGAAGGCCGCTTTCGAACAGCACGGGATCGATTATTGAAATCCACGCACCGAAATCAGGAGGCTTGTTGAACGCGACGGCATGCGGTGTCGCAGGAGTTCCCTCGATGCTGGCCATGACTCTCTTCCTGCCAATGCGCAAGCAGCGGCGCCCTTTCTTTGATGAGATAGAACCAACCCAAACCGACAAGCGGTCGACCCTGCCACCTCCTCGGCTCAACCACTCCCACGTCCAGCCGCAGCCCGGGAAACAGGTCTCAAGAATGCCATCTATCATCGCTCGCTGAACGGAATCCAGTCTTGGAGACAGGTCCAGCAGTACGGCGGGACCGCGCGGTCCGGTCTGCAGGTGTTTGCTCCACGCCTTGATCACCGATTTCAAATCGGGCTTCATCTCTTCGATACTGTGACTCTGGGCGTCTTTGGGGCGGGCTGGATCCAGATGCAGCATAGCGATTGGGGGGTGGGCTCTTGTCCCTCCTTCCCGAAGGCTTGCCCAGTAAGCGGAAATTGCAGAGTCTGCAGACACCCCATCGCCGACGAGAACCCTATCGAGCGAGCGTTGCACATCGCCTTCGGAGTTGAGGTGCATGTTAGCAGCGCAGAGTTCAGCGATGCCCTCATCCAACTCTATTCCGAGGGCCGGGCGTTTCAGAATCTTGGAGTAGGCAATCAGTTGCACCCCAGAGCCCGCAGCCGCATCTAGAATCACGCCAGCTGGGAGGACCAATGGATCGATCTGTTCAGCCCGAATCGACGCCACCGACCAAGGCGTTGAGAGCCTTCGCATTTCATCGGTCATGAGGAATGGCGGCTCGCCCTTCCTCGCCGACTTGGGCTTGGTCCGCTTCTTAGCCCTATTGAGGAGCTCTTTGGACGGTCTGAGGGCTACATGCTCTCCTTCGGTCACAACCTCCCCCCGTAGGCCTTGGTCAAGTCACTTTCGGGGTTTCTAAGTAATCGGTCCTTGGTTGATTTTCAACTCGAAGCGCAGCCAAGAATTTTGTAATTCGTGATCATCGCTGTTTCCGTAAGCGATTGGAGGGGGGAGGAGCGTGATGTGTGAGGTCCCAGTGTCCACCGTCGGAAATAGGCCCCTGTCATTGTCGATGTCGAGACCTATTGCAGACCATCCGAAACCATCGATGTAGGCCGGATCGTCACCCGCCGTGACAAGCAGATCCCCATCGTCCAGCTCCTCCCCGGTGTCAGCATCCCAGACGGTGTAGTGAACATTTATCCTATCGCCGTCGTTGATGTGGAGGTCACGATTCTCCGTGCCTTCGAGGATGTGCACATCGAGTCGAACCTGCGCCTCAAGCACCGAAACATGAGTCGCTGTGATGCTCACGTCTCGTTCACTGATTCCCTCTTCTAGATTGATCTCCAATATCACACTCCCACCCTCATCGAGGTCGTTGATGATGTAGTGCGGCTCGCCTGAGGCGGAGAAAGCAACCCCTCCACCGCTAATCTCCAAAACTAGGTCAAGAGTTTCATTTCCCCGATTATAGACCGCCACGCTCGCACCATCACCATCGCCCTGGTGTTCCCAGTCGCAGCGCAGCTCCCCCGGATAGAGGTATACATCGTCTCGATCGGACAGTTTTTCTGGCCAATTCCAGTCGTCCTCTCTCGCTGAGCAAGTGTCGAATAGGAGATCTACCTCCCAGATCCACCGTCCATCTGACTTCAGAAGCTCAACGTTATTCGAGCCGAAAGAGGTATCTAGATCATCGAGGAAATCCATAGCAGAAAGGCCGACCCATATGCTCGAGACAATCAGTACAACGACCGTCCCAATAGACATAACGATAGTCGCCCTTGGGACGGCCATACTGTTCAGACCAAGGGGGACAGGAGGGTGCTCAATCTCGTCAGGGGTGTCAGACATCCAAGACCTAGTCACGCATCTCTTGTCATGCCCGCCCGTCATCAAGGTTGGCACAAGCCGACCAAACAGGATTCCCCTAATCCTTGGCTAATTCTTCCTGGTAAGCTAGGCCTAACCACGCTACAATGCCTAGCTCTACGGCAAGAACGATCAGAGAAATCAGGAGGTTCGAGGGCTGAGACAACTCGCTAGAGACGAAGATAATGGCGCAGAGGATAGCTGTAATTAGGTCCACCAAACCCCAAATTCTGAGCGCTTTTCTCAGTTGGAGGATTCCCACTACCCATACGACAGTGGACATGATGGTCAGAAGGATCGGCATTGGAATCTCATCGATGAAACCCATTGCCAAAGCGCCTGACACAACGAATAGATGCCCATTGACTGCTAGGGTCATTGTCCACGTTTCTGCCCTCAGCGGTACGGTGAGCCCACACAGGGCAATCAGCGACATCCCAAGTATGAACACGAAACTTGGAACCATATCTAAGACTGCATCATTCCACGAACCCACGGCCAATACTGCCAGAACTCCACTTGGAAGTGCCAAACCGAGACCCGAGGGATGGGCAAGTTTCCAACTTCTGAATGATGCGCTGAGGACGGCAAGCAGACCGGCGGGCCCGAATGACAGCAGGACAATAGCAAAGCAACGCAACCCAATTCCCATTCCCTTGGGACCATCGCCTCGTCCGAGTTGTGCCCTCCTCTCGTCAATCCAGAAGTTGCCTGCCACACAAATAATGAGAATGCTCTCTAATAGGTACCAAGGACCTCTCCATTCTAGGGGGTTTCCTTCGAAGGGATCGATGCCCAAGGGCATCGGCAGGCTGCCCACGACCAGCGACCCGAGGATCCTGGCTGTTAGGATCGGGAGCACCAGCCAGTCTATGGCAATGGGTATCCTTTCGAGGAGATTTTTCTGATGGACTAGTGAGATGAGTACCAGAACTAGGATTAATACTGTAACGACAGCCATGTCCAAGAGTACAATATTGCTGCTCCCAGGAGGAATCACATGGGCTGTGAGGAGAGCTGCCACAAGTCCACCTATGGTTAGGGCGATGGGCATCTCCACCCCCATGACGTGAGGTAACTCAAGCTCCAACCCCCGAGTCCTGTTTCTTACGAGCAGAACAATCAGACTAGAGAAGCTACCAGTCGCAATCAGGAACAGCGGCCAAGAATCCTGATTATTGCCGAACATTCCAGCATACAGAATCGTCGAGACCATTACGATTGCCAGCACGGCGAGGCCGACGATAGGTCGATGGCTCACATCCGTCGTCAGGAGCTCCTCCAAATCATCGGTCTCGGATGCTTCTCGCCTCTTTCGGCGCCGCTCCCTCATTTCAGCGACTTTGGGATTGAATGTCTGAATCGTTCCTTGCTCAAGGGTGCCTACACTCCTCGCATTTCCTCCATCCGTCACAGATCTTAGAATCGAGTCCCTCTTGGCTATTGATTGCAATTCGGCCCTGATTTCCCCACGAGCAATCAACCACACGGAGGTGACTGCGAACATGCCAATTGAGGAAATTTCAAGGTATAGGTCATCACCCTCCAAGGAGAGAACGATGGTCAAAACCAAGAGCAGCAGGGTAGAGGTTGCTGGTTTGATTATCTTCTCCATCTTTTCGGCCATAGGAAGGTATGCAGCTAGCAAGACAGCCGTGCACAGCACAGCAGCGAGACCGATGCCAGGATTCGGAACAGATGCGGAATCCTCGAGTATCAAAGAAGCCTCGCGACCACTCATTGCAACTAGAATGGGAAGCGACATCAGCACCATTCCAAAGGTGAACCTGCTCTCATCGTCTCGGCCAAACAGCAAGGAGGCGATCGATAGGCAGAGGATTCCCATCAAGACCTCATCCAGCCCATGTCTCCATTGAACGACAACAATTGCGAAGGCCAGGATTCCCATGATTTGCTCTGGCTGGCCAGGGCGATATCCGAGAATCTCAGCACCCACGTGCATGCCTCCCAGCAAAGCGAGGACCACTAGAATCGTGATTGCGGTGAAACCACCGAACTGGGCCATGAAGAGGATGGTGGTTACAGGGAGCCATAGACCGAGACTCCAGAGTTGCAGGACGCCGGAGTCTCTGATTGAGGCAGAAACCTCCGTGATTCCTAGGAAACGGTCAGCTAGGTTCACGCCCGTGTGACCCATCCTGACGTTTACCACGCAAAGCAGGATTGAGGCCAAGCACAGGTAGAGAGCGAGGGGCATTGGGTCTAGATCTATTATTCCGCCCGGATCTGAGATGTCATTTGCCAGTAGAATAGTCCTGATGATCTCCTGTATAACCTCCTCCAAGAGGATCCAGGTCCATGGGAGGAGGACTGTAATCCCCGAAAGGGATGACGACCCTCTGCTCAACGCTAGAATCGCAGTACCGATGTGCAGCACGGACAAGAGCGATAGGAGTAGCACACCGCCATCCCCCCCGGCCTCTGATGATTCCGTGGGGACAAGAAGCACGAGCATGATTAGGATGGCAACAGCGCCAATCCAAAGGACTCTGTCCGTGACGCTTTTCTGATCTCTCAGAATTACGAATCCCGTGGAGGCAGCACCTAGGATAGTGAAGATCTGGTAGGAAGTCAGGTTGAGTAGGCCCTCTACATTGTCACCTGCTAGCAGAATCACGCTTAGGATGGACGCAGTTATGAGCAGAGGCACCGATACCCGCTCACGATCAACACCTCGGACAACTAGGTATGAGCCACCGAATGCCCCACCGAGAAACGTCACCATTCCCAGCGCGTAGCCAAGATCATCCCTATTTGCCGCAACGGCAAGCAGAGCCCCAATCATACCGAGTGAAATCGAGACCCCCCATAGTCCTGGTTTTCCCAGCCCAACAGCCTCAAAACCACTTGAGAACCAGTTCTCCTTGCGTGAGAACCTCGCTGCCATTGTTGCGTTGAGAGCAGTTACGACCATCAACAGAAGAAACAGCAGGAGGGGTGAGTCTAGCCGGACCACTCGCAATTGGGTTATCTCGAAACCGGAGGTAATGGCGTGCATTCCAATCCATAAGTTGGAGGCCGCAATTCCAAGCGATGCTAGGTTCCCCGACTCCCTGTGCAGAGCAAGCCCGTGGAGCAACAGGGTAGCTAACAGGATCATTCCTGCCACGCCCTCTTCGCCCAGAATCGAACCTGCCGTCGATCCGATGGCTAGTAGGACCAGAGTCGACTGCGCGGCAATGGCATCGTGATCGTGTCTGTAGGCAGCATAGACGTTCGCGCCAACAAGCACCAAGAGAGTTACGCCGAGCAAACCATCGCTGCCGATAATGCCCCAGTGCCTCAGTTCGATAGCCAATCCGTACAGGACCTTCATCGAGATAACAACCCAAGTGATACCGAGCAGTGTCATGTTCTTCCTAGGGACCCACATCTCTCCGAATGCAAACCCGACTGCAGCCAACAGAATAAGCGCAATCGTTCCCGGAATTGGGTCGAAGGTTGAGCCAACTTGGATGCTGATTGCGCTGTAGACAACTATCATGGACACCATAAGAATCCAATTGACACGCCCCTCGCCCTCGATTGACAACTCTGTGACTAGGTCCCTATCGGGTTCCGAGATGACCGAACCATCGGCTTGGACTGCTCCCGGAGCTTCGGGCCCAATCTCTGTGAATGGATCGAAGACGGACCCAATCGCCTCGTCCTCTTCATGGGTCTTCCCGGATTCTACATCGCGATTCTCGAAATCGATGTCACCGATATCCACTCCGGATGAACGCTTGAACGCACGTTCTCGGATGATTCGGTCATCCGGCTCGTTATCAGTCATCATCCTTCCAACGAGGCTTACATGGCATAATCACATCCCCTCCCAGATCATAGTAGGTCACCAGTATTGATTTCATCGCCACTGACCAATGCCCCGCAATGCTTGAAGGGAGAACACCTCCACCCCCTACTCGGAGGACATCCAGTTTGCAGGGTTCCTCAGGGGGGTCTGCGGTGCAGTTGTCGGCCCATGGCTTGAGCCCCGGGGGCGAGGTCCATTGGAACTTGGGCTGGGAAGACCTACATTCCATGGCTGTTGAAAGAGGTGAGGCGACACTCACCGCACACAGAGTACTCCTTGCCACTACAGGTGAGCGCACGGGGCGTTCACCTAATGACAGATTCATCGTGGACGAACCCGGTATGGCTGACGAAGTTTGGTGGGGCAAGGTCAACAAATCAACAGATTCCGAGACCTTCGAACACCTCCTCGGCATGGTTAGGGAACATTTGGATAGCGCTAACCACCTCTACGTCAAGGACGCATTCTGCGGTGCAGACCCAAAGTATAGGATGCCAGTGAGGATTGTGACGGAGAAGGCTTGGCACGCCGCTTTCATGCACAACATGTTCGTTAGGGCAGAGAAGGACGAATTGCAGGCCAGCAATCCCGAGTTCACAATCCTCCACGCCCCCGATCTGAAGGTGGACCCAAAGCGTGACGGCACACAATCCGATGTATTCGTGGTATTGGCGTTGGACAGGGGGCTTGTCATCATCGGAGGGACGCATTACGCCGGTGAGATCAAGAAGGCGATATTCACTATCATGAATCACATTCTGCCCTCAAAAGAACTCTTGCCGATGCACTGCTCGGCGAATACGGATGGCAACAATTCAGCTTTGTTCTTCGGGCTCTCTGGTACTGGCAAGACAACTCTGTCCGCCGATTCCAGAAGGGCGCTGGTCGGTGATGACGAGCACGGTTGGTCCGCCGATGGAATCTTCAACTTCGAGGGCGGATGCTATGCCAAACTGATCGATCTGTCCGAGGAGGACGAACCTGCCATTTACGCAACAACCCAGATTCCCGGTTCGATCCTGGAGAATGTAGTACTAAACGCAGATGGCACTCCAGATCTTGAGAATGGCTCGCTCACGCAGAATACCCGTGGCTCCTATCCCATCGAATCCATAGAGAACCGGACACCGGATTCGATGGCTGGCCATCCGAAAGACGTGGTTTTCCTCACATGTGACGCCTTTGGGATCCTACCTCCCCTTTCGCTCCTGACCCCCGACCAGGCGGCGTACCACTTCATCTCTGGATACACCGCCAAGGTGGCTGGTACCGAGGTCGGCATCAATGAGCCGCAAGCGACATTTTCCACTTGTTTCGGAGCCCCCTTCATGCCAAGGCATCCTAGCATCTATGCCGATTTGCTTTCTGCAAAGATCAAGAAGCACGATGCCAAATGCTGGTTGATTAACACTGGGTGGGTCGCCGGCGGATTCGCAGAGAGCAGCCGTATCAAGATTAAGTGGACCAGAGCGCTACTGAACGCTGCCCTGAGCGGTGATCTCGACGATGTTACCTTCGTTCAAGACGAGCGGTTCGGCTTCTCTGTCCCATCGACTTGCGAAGGTGTGCCCGATGGGATCCTACACCCCTCTGAGACTTGGCACGACAAGAAGAAGTTCGACGACGTCGCTGACCTGCTCGCTCAGATGTTCATCGAGAATTTCGAGCAGTACGCATCGGGCTGCAGCGATGAGGTACTGAAAGCCGGCCCCAGACCCCTAGTCAATTAGCCTCTGTTTGGAATCGCGTTGTGCATCCACAGCGCAAATGGCTGCCATGTGAACGACATCTCGCACGCTATCACGCCTCTGCAGAACGTGAGCGGGCCTAGACAGCCCCTCTAGGATGGGGCCGGTCATCTCGGCCCCGGCAATGCGCTGCAGAAGTTTGTAGGCGATGTTCGCAGAGGCGAGGTTAGGGCATATCAGAACGTTTGCTGGTCCCCTGAAGGACATGAAGGGGTAATCCTCCTGAATTTCGGCAACCAAAGCGGTATCCGCTTGCATGGGGCCATCAATCTCAAGATCGGGCTCCAACTCCCTAACGATTTCAATCGCCTCTTCGATTCTATCTGTCCGCAACTCGTCTGAGGTGCCGAAATTAGAGAACGAAAGCATTGCGACCTTGGGCTTTTCACCAAACCTCCTTGCTACCTTGGAAGTCTGGATAGCAATCTCAGCTAGCGTCCTCGCATCCGGGTAGATGTTGATGGTCGCATCTCCAATGAACAATAGTTGCCCGTTCACAGTCATCATGTACATCCCAACAATTCTATGGGAATCAGGGTCGGGACCGATAATCTGCAAACATGGCCTCACAATGTCGGTATAATGATGTGAGACTCCCCCCAAGTATCCATCAGCATCACGCATTCGGACCATCATTGGAGCAAAATAGGTCGTTGACTTGAGGAGGCGAATCGCATCATCATGCGTCAGTCCTCGACGGCCACGCAGCCTGTGCAATTCCTCGGCGTACTCATCACGCCTCCTAGGATCATACCTGACATCGATTGTTTGGCATTCAAACTCGAGACCTAACTCTTCCTTGACAGACTCAATCCTCTCGATTTGACCAAGCAGGATCGGCTCGCAAATTTCCTCAGCAATGCATTGTGATGCCGCCTTGATAATGGTCGGATCCTCACCTTCACTGAAAACAATTCTCTGGACATCGCGCTTGGCCTGGTTGATGACCCCCCTCATAATCGAACGAGTCAGACCGAGCCGTGCCTCAAGCTCATTCCTGTATGAGTCAATATCGAACTCATCCACAGAGTAGCGGGAAACCCCCTCTTTCACTGCCGCCTCGGCGACTGCACTGGCTTCCCAAATCAGGACTCTGGCATCGAATGGCTTTGGAATGAGGTACGCGGGTCCAAACTGCATTTGTTCACCACCATAGGCCGAGAGCACATCGTCGGGAACCGGCTCCTTAGCAAGGAGTGCCAATGCCTCGGTGGCAGCCATCTTCATGCCCTCGGTAATTTCTGTAGCCCTCACGTCTAGGGCTCCTCTGAAGATGTACGGGAACCCTAGGACGTTGTTGATTTGGTTAGGATAGTCGGATCGGCCAGTTGCGACGATGGCGTCATTGCGAACACTAAGAACCTCTTCGGGAGTGATTTCCGGGTCAGGATTAGCAAGAGCGAAGATTAGCGGGCGACTCGCCATCTTCCCGACCATTTCCGGGGCCAACAGACCTCCTTTGGAGAGTCCTAGAAAAACGTCAGCACCTTCCATTGCAGAAGTTATGCCCCCATCTTCAATATCTCTGGCAAACTCCGCCTTGTACTCGTTCAATTCCCCGTTGTCCTGGCGCTTGGTGGTGAGGATGCCGCCAGAGTCAACAATGATCATATTCTGAGGATTAACTCCCAGCCTAACATAGTGCCTAGCGCAGGAGATGGCAGATGCTCCCGCCCCTAGGATTACGACCTTGACTTCACCTATTTCCTTCTCCACGACCTCGAGACCGTTGAGAAGGGCGGCTCCTGAGATTATCGCGGTTCCGTGCTGGTCATCGTGCATCACGGGAATGTCGAGCTCTTTTTTCAGGCGCCTTTCGATCTCGAAGCACTCAGGCGCCTTGATATCCTCTAGATTGATTCCTCCGAAGGTCGGGGCAATCGCCTTGACGGCATCGACGAATTGATCTACGTCTGTACGATCTACCTCTATGTCGAAGACATCAATATCGGCTAAGGCCTTGAACAGTAGCCCCTTCCCCTCCATCACTGGCTTGCTGGCCAAAGCCCCGATGTCCCCAAGACCTAAGACAGCCGTTCCATTGCTGATAACGGCCACGAGATTACCCTTGGATGTATACTTGTAGGCATCGTCTCGATTCGCTTGAATTTCCTCGCAAGGATAAGCCACGCCAGGCGAGTAGGCAAGAGAGAGTTCGCGTTGTGTCCCATGGGGCTTAGTGGGTTTAACGGTAATCTTCCCCGCAGGGTGGGATGAGTGGTATTCGAGAGCGTCGTCGCGTAGTCGCTTGTTGTCCAGAGGTCACACCTCGGGTGCTCCCGGTTGAACCGTCTCCTATGATGCTATCCTATCTCAAATAGACCCATTTCATCGCCCATAATTGAGAAAACGGGCTTTATAACTCGATTTCTTATCTGTGGCATGGGTTGTCCTGTCTGGGATGTTCTACTGTGGCGGACGTCTACCTCAAATCATCACCAATTGTGCGGGTTTGTGAGATTTTTCACTGTTTTTCACACATCTGGAACGGCTATTGATAGGGTATTGCAATCTCAATAAATCTTCATGGTTTCAAACATGAACATATCTTCGACCTACCGATTCGATGACCAAAACTGTCCTTGGTGTGTTCCAATCACGAAATGGTAGCATCACAGGCATGGACAGGATGGTGAGCAGCACGCAGACACCCACCCATACCTTTCATAAATTGCACAATGAGGGGGTCGTCTCGTGTCTATGGACCTAGGCTCACCTAGCGGCATGCGTCGCGGTCATGCAATATCCTTAGTCTTCCTAATGCTATTGCTTCCTTGGTGCTCCATGGCCACCTCAGGAACCGAGTTCTTCAGTAGTTTCGACGACACCTCTCCACAGAGGTCAGTGACCTCGAGGTCATGGGGCGTCAATGGGACTAATGACACCGGCTGGATTGATTTAATCGCGGATGGGGCGGACCCGGGAAACGGCACCCCTGCATATGGGGACTTGATGCTTGAATTCGCCCCAGGCGCTGTCATCAACAATCTGACATTTGAAATCGCCGTTAATGGGAGCGATGGATATTGGGCCAATCAACCGCAATTGAGCCTGATGAACACCCAGACCGAGATTCTCGATTGGGACGGGTTGGGCGACCTAGGCCGTCAGAATGACTTCCTCGAAAATCCACCTACCCTTATCGACGGTGTCCTCGACACCTCGCTCAAACCGAACTCGATCAGTGACGCGTCTTGGCAGTTACCTACTGGCATTGAGATTACTGACCTCGTCATAGAGGCACTAAGGCCGGTCGACCCCAAGATCTCGTTGACCCCTCTAACAGTGACGATTCACGATAGTGCGTTCAATCCGTTCGATGGAAGGCTGTACCTACTGGTAGACGATGACCTACTGCATCTCGATGACAACGCGAACAAACGCATAATAGACATCCAGCAGAATGTCGCCGGTCGCAGCCTAGTCGCCGATGGCAGTCGCGACGTTCTCTATATGGGGACCGCTGATGGGAATGTCCACGCCATGCGGATTTCCGACTCGACCACTGTGGAAGGCGTTCCCACTGATGTCAACAGCACAAACTCGGACCCGATTATGGCCATGGCAGTTGACGTCTATGGTGTGGCGTGGGCGGCGACTGAGTGCGGCTTGCATTACCGCATGCCGAGCACGGGCTCATTATGGAATTCTGAGGACTTCTGCCTTGGGAACGAAACCGGGACCCCTGTCGACATGCTGGTTGAAGGTCGCAGAATCTTCCTCGCCACCGAGAGTCACGGTGTTCACGTCATCGATTACAATACCTCCAGTCCGGGCTCAATGAAACCGATTACTATCGACAGACACATATCGTGGGACGCGTCAAATTACCTCTCCGGCGACTCGATTGCCGACATTGCAATCGCCAATGACATCCTCTACATCGCCACCTCGGACTCTGGAATCGATCGCATCGATCTCTCCTCCTCCTCATGGCTGGGTTCTTGGACCTCGAACAACTGGCTCGCGTCCGACACCGTCATCGGTTTGGCTGTAACCCCAGGGTGGCTTCATATCCTTGGCGACCAACAGGTCCAGGCATACGATACCGACATCTTGCTGTTTCGCTCCGCCCATACTCTCTCCGACATCGGGCTCACCGGTTCGGGAGCCTCGATCAGTGCATGGCCCGGAGACCTAGAAAGGGCCCCAGCCTCCTCGATGGCGCTTGTCGGGGATGCTTCTGGGACGCTTGGGAGAATTCTCAGGCAGAGCCCCGACGGTTCCATGGTCGTGGTTAGCAGCCCCTCTATCGATGACGTGGAAGTCATCGCTATCATCGATGACGGTCAACAGGGGGAGTTCTGGATTGCCTCTGGCAGCATCATCAACATTATGGACAGGAGAGAAGGCGTTTGGAAGGAGCAAATCGACCTCTCCGAACACGTCTCTGATCCCGGTTCGATCACAGAGATTACTCAGGATGACGATGGCTGGGTGTGGGTAGGCACCACGGGCAAAGGAGCCCTTAGATTCAGCAGTGCCGACGGATCATTCTTCGGCTACATACAGGGACTCAGCTCGCTCCACGTTTCCAGTATGGATTTCGATACCAACTACGACATCCTCGTCATCGGACACAAAGAGTCGGGCATCTCACTCTATTCCACAAGCGCAGGGACAGTCACCGAGATTTTCACTGCGGAGAACGGTTTGGAATCCGACTTGATTAGGGACGTAGCGACTAGGTTCGGCGTGGCTTACATCGCCACGCAGGAGAAAGGCGTGATGCGAATTGACTTGAGTGGCCCGACTATCATCGGGTCGTGGCAGTCCCTCGGTGCCGACAACCTCGAACAGACTCCGGTGGCTGTTGATGGCGACACCATCTACCTCGGGCTTCCTGGGCTGGGAATCCTAATCATCGATAGACTGACGAGGGATATCATAGATCTTTGGACCCCGGATGACCAGAACGGAATCCCCGACGCTGATGTCAACACCCTTGCCATTGACTACTATGGCGGGCTGCTTGTGGGCTCAGAGGTCCAGAACACCGGGGCCGGTAGCAACGGCGGTATAGCACGTTGGGACGGCTCCAGTTGGGAACTACTACCGACTAGCATCCCTGGATGGGGAAATGATCCCTTCGAGTTCTACGACATCACAAGCGATGCCAACGGTATCTACGCTGGCACGAACAGGGGGGCGTGCATGTGGAACTGGGCCTCCGACACACAGTCAGCGATTACCCTCGAAGATTGTTGGAGTTCCGGTGGCAACGGCCCAGGAGGTGGTGGATCAGGCATACCCTCCCGCTGGGTCATCTCCGTGGATGTCATCGGAACCGATCGGCTCTATGCCGGAACAACCGAGGGCGCAGCCGTAATCAACACGGCAAACGGCACCGTGATCGACGTCTGGACGGCCGGTGATGACACCGAGAGGGCCAGAGTCGTGAAGTTTGGTGATATTGTCTACTTGGGCCTCGAGAATATCGGCATCGCCCGCTACAATCTCACTTCTCGCGAATGGCTTCCTGCCTGGGATGGTACGCAGGGCATCATCAGCGATGATGACATCACCACCTTGATCGAAGGGCTCGAGGAGGGAACCATCTGGGCCGGAGGCGATTCCGGACTCACTCTAATTGACGTGATCAACGAGACGGTCCTGATTCAGTGGAACCGGGGCTCGAACCAGAACGGACCGACACTGCCGGACTATCCACCTGCGGAGACTGTCATAATAGGCCAAATCATGTACTACTCCCCGCAGCGGGCTGGTTCTTGGAATTCGAGGGACCAAATTCACAGGATCAATCTGAACAACAATTCCAGCCTCCCGAACATCGACGCAGGAAATCGTCTGGGGTACAACGGCATCATCCATGGTGTGGGGCACATAGGTGACGAACTGTGGATTGGCGTTCGCCAGACCTCCAGCTGGGGTGGCAGTGGGGACGATGGAACGATTCTGAGGTGGAATACATCTTCTGGCTCTTGGAACCCAAATCTGGACACCATTGGCGAAGTCGGTCGCGTCAACGCACAGTACCTCGGTGACTGCTTCCCTCTCAATGACACCTGCGAGCTATGGGTGGCCTACGGCGATAACATCCTCCGAAGATTCTCCGCCGGAAATATGACGCTTTTGAACCAATGGAACGATGTAGATGGCAGAATCAGGGGAATGGTCGAGTACGACGGCGAGTACCTGTTCGCGAGCATGAACGGCATCCTCCGGTGGAACCCCTCCAATGAATCATGGCTATCATCATGGCTTCCTGGGGACGGCCTCCCCGAGGAAGCAGAGCTTGACTTCTACTCGATGGCCGTAGTTGACGATGATCTTTGGGCCAGTTCGGGCAACCAAGCCGACGGAGTGGTAATGAGACTCTCAGGAAACAACAGCAATTGGTCGACGTGGGAGGTCAACACTGATGAGATTCCCAATGGGTACGCTGCAGACATACTCCTGTGCAATGACATCGTCCACATTGCCATCGGATTCGACACTTGGCAATGGTGGGTTGATGGTGGCGGAGTCGCTAGGTTCGACCTTGCAGACAACGACGGAGACGGCATAATTAACGAGTGGATAACCCCTCTCATTGAAGACAATTCGAACATTGCCGACAGGGATGCCAGGGCGCTTGCTTGCGACGAAGCCAATGACATCCTCTACATCGGTTTCGATACAGAGGACCAAGGCTTAGACCGCTTCAACTACAACTCCAACAACTTCCTCGCTACTCTGACTCCCGATAGAGGCGTCTCGGGAGACAAGGTCTTCCCGGGAGGCATGCTGCACGACGACAACGTTCTCCTAGTCGCGCACTATGACGGCTCAGGGGGAATCACCCGTGTCATCACCTCGGGAAACGCTGCCTCAAACGGTCAGATTCTCGGAACCGGAATGGATGCCTGCTCCATAGTACGTGCCCCCTCGGAGACCTCGAGGGCCTATGCGATCGGCAGATCTGGAGACACCTCGGGAATCAACAGGGTCGATCGACTCGACTCCACGGGCCTGATCGATGGCGGATTTGATGCGTTGGTGGGGCTTCCCTCCGGAATAGTCCACGAGATGATCTCCAACGAGACCCACGTGTGGGTGACTGTAGGGTCAAGTCCTAATTCCTTCCTAGGCTCAACAATCCTTCAAGGGGAACTGCTGGAGAACGGATCGGTCAACTGGCAGTACGGCTTCGACGCCCAGTTCGAGTCGATAAACGAGATTCTTCTTGGGGATGGTGAGATCTGGCTATCGACTCTTGGAGGGGGTCTGTGGTCAGTCAACCTGAGTCAGCGAATCTTCGAATCCACGTCTATATCGCTCCATAACCAGATGGACGGATTGCTGATGGATGGGGGTCAGATGTACGTTGGACTGATGGGCTTCGATGGGAGTTCGGCCGGATACCAGACCTTCGACCCCGATAGTAGATCGTGGGGTCACGGCAGCCTGATTGCAGGTCTGCCGAGCAACGTAGTCACTGACTTCGCCGAATATGATGATCACATCTTAGTAGCCACTCATGGTGGAATCGGTCTTTGGAACACCTCAAGATCTGACTGGGACGACCCCATCACCACCGTAGATGGATTACCTTCGCAAATCATCAACCACCTCTTCGTCCCACCATCGTCCTTGATGGGTAACGGCACGGTTCTCACCGGAGGTCCAGCTGGACTCAACGTGCTCGACCAGAACCTCTCACTGGTCGGGACCATCGGCAGAGCGGACGGCTTGGTGGGCAATGCCGTTGCGGGAGTCGTCTTCGCACAGGCAGTGACTAGGCAGGTCAACGACACATCAACAGGCACGTCCACGACTCTGCACCATGACGCCGCTCTGTTCATCTCGCACAACGGCCAAGGCGCGACCCGCCCCGGTGTCGCGGCCTGGGATCTGGCCACCGACACTGTGAATGGAACCTACAATATCGATATGATTCCAAGCAACGATGTTCGCTCGGTGGCAACTGATGACTGGGGGGTCCACATAGCGACCTCTATGCAGCCACTGGTTCACTGGAACGGAACTTCGATGATGATGGAGTCGGGGGCGGGGGCGCTAGAGCTGCAGGCGTGGCCCATCATTGACCTTACCACAGACGGAACGCACTTGGCGGCAATATCATCGAACCAAATCAGCGTGGTCAAGGTTGGCAGCGATCATGGAGTCATTGCTGTCGGAGAACTAGCCGGGGCTTTAGGTGGCGATGCCAGAGATGGCAGGCTAGCGGCCCTCGGTACCGATGGCCTACACGTTTACCAGCCCATGGAGACACTCAATGAGATGCCAAGGGAGTCCCAGAGGAGGGCTCAGCCCCTTACTGCCCTCTTCGTGGACAAGTCAGTTGACATCACGGAAACGACTCACCCGGGGATGGCCACGATTCTAGCCAGCCCCGACTCCCCAATGCTCATTCCACTACATGAGAACCAAGCCAACTCCTCGGAAATTCTGCTTTATCAGGGTGCTCTGACCCTAACCGCACCTCAGGGTGGCGCGTGGGTATGGGCGCGCTCGACCTTGCTGAACTACAGTGGTTCGTGGGACTTGGCATCCTATGACTCAGGCATAGAGAATGCGTTCCAGACGGCTATCTTCAACACCCCACCCGGATCCATGTCCTCGATTATTCACCTTCAGTTGCAGTCTCCCTTAGACGGGCGCATCAAGGTCCGACTCACCTACGATTGGGAGAGGCTGGAGGCACCGACCATGATTACCGACCTCATTGACAGGCCGAACGATGGCGGGGGTGTTCTGCAGGCTTCATGGCTGCCGGCCCAGGACGCGGCTTGGACAGCCTACAGGGTATACTTGTGGGATTCAACCGACGACCCAGAGTGGTCTCCGACCAAGGACGCCTTGGACGACTTCCCTGACTACCAGCGAGTACCATACTGGTCTCAGACCACAGCGGTTTTCACTACCGGGAACAGTAACGGCAGCCAAGTCCCACTTTCTGAGTCTCGCCAGTATCGGGCTGCAATCACCATAGAGTACCCCGACGGATCCCTTGGTGACCCCATCGCTTGGCCTGGCAATGCCACGCCAACCGACGAGGTTCCCCCGCCACCCGAGTGGCTGACAGTCGAACCCGTTTCCGGCGGCAATCCTGGAACCCTCTCAGCACAGTGGACGGCCTGCAGGGAGCTCGACCCCTCGCTGACGAGGATTTGGGCCGTACAGCAGGAAATCACCAACGCCCTCGCTCTATCCGATCCAATGGACTTCGCCTTCGCGGCAGGAAACACGACGGTATTGGAATTGGAGAGCAACACGCCATACTGGTTTGCCATCGTCTGCGTCGATGAGGCAGGGCAGTTCGATCCCGTGAACGCAACCGTCGTGGGCCCGGTGGTCGCTGCGGGAGGCCTGAACGATGGCATCGCCCCAGCACCTGTCGCAGACACCACGGCGAATGACGCACCTGAAGACGAGGGAGGGCGAATCCTAGTAACTTGGATCCCCAACGACGAGGAGGACTGCACCTACCATGTGATCTACGTGCTCCCGGCCTCCGGATGGACCGCACCGACCACGGTCGACGGCTGGCCCATCGCTGCATTCGTCCCTGACTGCACCACCGACGAGCTAATCATCGACTCTATCGGCAACTCCTCTCTTGAGAACGGCATCGTCTACTGGATAGGGGTCGTTGCCGTCGACGATTGGGGCAACCAGAACGTCGATGACGTGCTCGTGGTGGAGACGACCCCGTATTCCGAGCTCGACTCGCTGGAGTGGGTCTCTCCCGACCTAGTAACCGGGCTGCTTGCTTGGGACCATCCCTCCGATGACGGAACTGCCATCGATGTGAGGTGGGACCGATCGATAGCTGACGATTTCAGCCATTACACGGTATGGGCCTCGGACTACCCCCTTGACGACCTCACCCTCATCTCGTCGATTTGCGAGGATTCCGGGCAGTGCGGACTCACCACGATCGACCAGAGGCAGATAGGAAACTCCCCCCAGCTCGAGGTTACGATCAGCAGGGCGCTGTACGGCACCGAGGCCGATGGCCTGGTCTCCGAAGAGATAGTCCCCCTTGTGCCGCTATACGTCACGGTGACCGTCCATGACATCGCCGGCAATGTCCAACTCACTGACTTGGGTGAGAACATGGTCCTCGTGACCCCCCTAGACAACCGCGGGGACCTCTCCCCTCCGGACAGGATTCCCGCCCCGTCTCTCCTAGATAGGTCGCCTGACTCCGGAGACGGAGTCATCGTGGACTTCGCTCACAGCACTGCCCCAGACATAGGGGAGTACTGGATCTACGCGGTCGCCGGCAATCCGTTCGAGAACGCTGAACACCTCGAGCCTGCCTTGATAGTCGATCGCAGCGTCCAGACCCCCGTCTTGCTCGAAGAATTGTCTGGCGGAGACAGCATCGCCCCCGACGTCCCGACATGGGTCGCTGTAGTGGCTGTGGACAGTTCCGGCAACGCTTGGTTCGACAAGCTCGCCACCACGATGATCAGCCCCGTGGATGAGATTGCCCTCGATCCAGGAATCCATCTGCCTGGGATCTACGAGTTCATGGCCTATTGGGACCCCTCTGGCTCGCACATCGAGATCCTGTGGGACGCCCCCGATGATCCACAGGTCATCTCTTTTGCAGTCTACGCCAGCACGACCGAGTTCTCGGACACCAGGGAGGCCATGCTGGTCACTTCTGGAGTCACAGCCTCGAATGCAACCTTCGACGCCCTCGGACCCACTCCGATTAGCCCCTCTAGCACGTACTGGATCGCCGTGGTCGCATCAGACGGAGAGGTGCACAGGCTCGGAGTGGAGCCGATTCAGATCAAACCACTGGCCGAGTACTCTCTCGAGGGCGACGGCTTGAATCCGGATTCTGTCGGCGTGTCTTGGTTCGACCAGCTCATGGAAGGCGATCTGAACATATTCATCGCCTTCATCTCAGCGCTGATGATACTCCTTGGTGCTGTGCTCATCATCAAGCCGAAGGAGAGGTCGGCACCCGAGCCTTGGGAGCTTGGGACTCTTGAAGTTGAGATGGAGGAGGAGTTGGAGCGCGAGGCGTCTGGCTTCGATGAGGACGAGGACTACGTCTCCCCTATCTCGATGCTCGACATCACCGAAACGAGTCCATCGGAATCTCCACTGCCCCCAATCTCGGAAGAGTCCGAGTTCCCTGATGATCAATCCTTGCAAGTTCCCGATGTAGTTATTGGGGACCTGATGGAATCAGAGTCGGAAGAGGTCGATCTTGACGACCTCAACGAGATGGCCGACGAGTTGGAAGCGGATGATTCCGAGGAAGAGGTGATTGACACATCGTTCATCGATGACGCCATCGATGACTGATATGAACTGAAACCCCGCCCAGCACGCCTAGCAACCTACAGACCGTAGCCTTGAAGGAGCGGTCACAGGTGGTCGGACCGAAGCGTATGCCGGCCTGCAGGATGTGCAAGCAGAACTACCCGAAGAGCCAATTCATCAGCGGCAACGGACCGCGCTACCTCGTCTGCGTCCGCTGTGGTATCGAGCATGGCCTAGCCAATCCCGAGGACGTTCCCCAGTACTACTCTGACGAGATACTCAACGCGCGCTTCGGACTGTTCACACTCCGACACCTACCATGGCTTTCGGTCCTCATCGGTTGGCTTCTGTTTCTGGCCCTTGGCCGCGGAATCGAGCTTTGGTCGGGCATCTTCTTCGTCGTCTTGGCCCTAGGCACCCTAATCGTTCCCGTCATCCACTTCCTGCGGAGCACGAGATTCAACGCCGAACTGTCCCGCTTGACGCCTTGAATCGCCCACGGGAATGCTTGAAATACGGCTTATTGCTCTCCGAGGTCAGAGGGGACAGTGGGTTCCCTGAGAAAGCCCGTGAGATTGGATGGACAGAAGAGGGGTAGCCAAGACAAGTAAGGACGAGTTCGAAAACAACTGGAATTACGCTCAGTGCAGCGTTATGACGGTTGACGAACCGTTGCGCAGGCTCGCTTCCAGCAACCATCTGTACCTCCCGAATCGAGGAATACGCGCGAAGGTCAGCGCGAGCCACGCCCGGACAGAGGGAACAGCGGGTTCCCTATACTGAAAACTAAATTTAGGAAGTGAAAATGAAAATGCAGAGAACGAAGAATACGAGTGTGCTGATAGCGCTTCTCCTCGTGCTCATGGCGGGATCCACCGGCGTCAACGCCGATGGTTCCGACCCCCTCGACCCGTCTGATGGCGGGGCCGATTGGGACGGAGACGGTCTCACCAACGCCGAGGAGCAAGACGCTGGAACTGATATGAACAACCCTGACACCGACAACGACGGCATGCCAGACGGCTGGGAGGTCAACTACGGCCTCAATCCCAATTCGGCTAGCGATGCCAGCGGCGACCCCGACGGGGACGGCCTGACCAATTCGGAGGAGTACGAGACTGGGACAAACCCAAACTCGGCTGACACCGATGGAGACGGCACCGACGACGGGGACGACCCGTATCCCAACGACCCCAATGATGGGGCCGCCTCGGACTCCGACGGCGATGGCATCCCTGATGCCTACGACCCGGACTACGAGGGCAACGGAGACGGCACAGGCGAAGGAGGCACCGAAGGCGGTGGCGAAGGTGAGGACGGCGAAGGCGAAGGCCAAGGACAGGGTCAGGGCCAAGGACAGGGTCAGGGCCAAGGACAGGGTCAGGGCCAAGGACAGGGTCAGGGCCAAGGACAGGGCCAAGGACAGGGCCAAGGACAGGGCCAGGGCCAAGGACAGGGCCAGGGCCAAGGGCAGAACGGCCAAGGACAAGGCCAAGGCCAGGACGGCCAGCAGGGCCAGGGTCAGGACGAGGGCTCCCAATCCGACGAGAGCGGCCAAAGTGGCCAGGAAAGCGAACCGGGTGAGCAGGACCAGCAGCAGGACAACGGACAGGGCCAGCAGCAGAACGGTGGCGAACAGAGTGGCCAGCAAGGCGACCAGGAGAGCGAAGACCAGAATGGAAACAACCAGAATGGTCAGAACCAGCAGCAGCAGGGCCAGACTCAGGGCGATGACCAGGGCCAGGGATCAAGCTGTCATGCATTGGCCGCGAATCAGATATTGGATAATCAGAGGGACAATGGCAACTTCGATAACGATGGTGACGGTATTCCAGATGATTTTGACTGGGACAATGACAACGATGGTATCCCAAATACACAAGAGGAATCTCTACAGTCCTCAATAGATCACGATGGAGATGGAGTCGAAGACTGGCTCGATGACGATGACGACAACGACGGAATCGACGATCGCGAGGAAGTCAGTGACGGCAATCCGTTGACCTGCATCTACGATCATGACAACGACGGCGTGCGGGACGACATCGATTTCGACATCGACAACGACGGGATAGACAACTGGAACGATTTCCTTGATTGCGACGGTGACGGCGACGAGGACGAGGTCGCATCGCGAGACCACGACAACGATTGTCTGGACGACGCAGTCGACCCCGACGATGACAACGATGACATCTTGGATGTCGACGAGTCTGACGGTGCTTTCGGCATCTACCGATATGACCACGACAACGATGGCCTATCGGACAGTTACGACACCGACGATGACAATGACGGTCTCTCTGACTGGTTCGAGCAGAATGACGGCTGGGACATGACCGGCCAGTTCGATCACGATAACGACGGCATCCCCGACAACATGGATGATGACGATGACGGCGATGGTATCCCAGATGCCAACGAGAACGACTTCGACATCACTTGAAGCGGTGTGAGTGCGTTCTACCGGCCCGCCCCGTCTCTGACGGTAGGCGGTGACAGGCTCCCCGGGGGCGGAAGCGTCCCCGGGCGAGCCGCCCCAATCAGAAATCAAAGAGGGTGGGTTGGCTCACCGACCTCAGCCGACCGGCCTTTGACAGGCGGTTAATGGCCCGGTCCATCCTGCGCTCTGAGAAGCCGCGCTCCCCCTGCAGGAAGGACCGCAAACCCTCTTCCACTGCCATGGCGGAATCAGGAAGCGGGGCCGAGTCCGCTGGATGCTCCATGAACAACTCCCGGATGGAATCGAGGTTCTCGGGCAGATCGAAGCTCTTGGCCTCGGCGATTGCCTCCATGGTGCCGTGCTTCTGGATGAGCTTGAGCCCGGTCTTGGGCCCGATGCCCTTGATGCCTGGATGGAAATCAGTTCCGATCATGATGCCCATGTCAACCAACTGCTCGCGGGAGATGCCGTGGGTCTCCAGCATTTTCGATAGGACGATGCGCTCTGCATGGAGGACCCTTCCGAACCTACGTGTGCCGTGGCTGGCTAGGTTCCTTACCATGACGGGAGCGCCGTAGAGCAGCGTGTCCCAGTCTTGGCTCGCCACCGCCCCCACCTCTCCCCTAGCGCACCTCACCGCAGCCGCGCCCTCGGCTTCCATCGGAGCCTCCAGCCAGACCACTCCGATGTGCTCGAACAGACGCTTGGTCTCCTCTACCATCTCTGGTGTGTACTCGGCTGTCTGCGGTCCGAGCTTCTTGGCAGCGGGCATGTCCTCATCTTCCATCGCAGCCTCCCAGCGCGCGATGGCTTCCAGCTTCCGCTCCCTCCTCCCATCAAGGGTCTCCCGCTTCAGTTCGTGGGGCCTGCCATCGAACACGAACACAGGGTCTATCCCCTCGGAGATCATCACCGTGGCGCGATCGAGGAAACCCATCAGGTGGGCGACCGGCTTGCCCTCGTAGGAAAGAGGCTTCCCATCTTCCCCTGTCATCGAGGTGATGAACTGGTAGGCGTTCAGGAAGACGTCCACAGCCACCCTCTGGCCGGAGAGATCACTCAGTTCGATGGGCTCGGGCGATACGAGGTCGCGAAGGTTGCATCCCATTCTTCTCTCCACCTGCTGCTGCAGACTCTGGTGAGGGTCGAGGCATTTAGGGTTGAAGCCCGCCGCCGACCCGAAGGAGGTGTGCCGATGCGGAGCCTAGTGCTGATTGGAAGCGGATGGCATCCCTCACTGTTCAGGGCCGAGGTGAGCGCGCTCTCCGGCCCGATTGAGGTCCTCCATCCTAGGGCGGTCTTCCTCACCAATGACGAAGATGCCCTGCACCGGCTCTCTGGGACCGCCCTCGTCGACGATGCCCTCATCAGCACAGCGAGGCTGTGGGATCCCTCGCCCCTCTCCGTTGGCGAACTCGCTGGCCATATCGCCCAGTGGGCGGTCACCAGCCTGCCCGAGGGCAGCTTCGCTATCCGAACACGCAAGCTCGGCAGAGGCATCGATGACCTCTCGTGCAGTCGTATAGAGTCCGAGGCGGGCGCTCAACTGTCAAGCGACGTCAATCCCGTCGACTTGGAAGAACCGACCCACGAGGTCGTGGTAATTCTCGCAGGTCCAGAGGATGGGTCTACCCATTGGGACGATGCCGTGCCCACCAGCCCTATCGTGCTATGGGGCATTCGTGATGGAAACTCCAAAGGAGGCTACACCGGGACCTCTCCCACCGAGCGCCCGTTCTTCAAACCAGTAACCCTCGACCCCCGTCTCGCCCGTCTCATGGTCTCCCTATCCCATAGGAGGGGTCATTCGCCGACAGTGGTGGTAGACCCGTTCTGCGGTACCGGCGGCATCGCGATCGAGGCTTCACTGCTCGATTTGGAGGTCTTGGCGAGCGATCTGGATGAGGAGATGGTCGAGGGCACGAGGACCAACCTCAAGTGGATCGGGGGCCAGAAGAATCACTCTGTGGAACAATGCGCAGCAGACCGCATTCATGAGTTGTGGGGGGAGAGGCCGGGATGCTCCTTCGTATTCGATCCTCCATACGGCAGGAATGCATGGGCCTCTGACGATGGTTTGGAGTTGCTCTTGGGCGCGCTCGCCTCGGCACGCATGATGAGTCCCGAGGGTTCGGTATGCACAATGCTCCCCACTAGTCCCGAAGCCCTCGGGGGCCCCGTCTCGAATCATCAGGTCGTGATGGGCAGGACTTGGGATGAGATCAGGAATCTGATTCGGGAGACCGGGTGGCAGGTCGTGCTCAACTCCCCCATCAGAGTCCACAGGAGCCTATCGAGACTGGTGGTGGTCTGCCATCCGGCGGATTGAAGATGGGTCGGCCGGGCTGATGGTAAGCGTGGACCGTTAGGGTAGTCTGGATATCCTTCCGGCCTTCGGAGCCGGAGACGTGGGTTCGAATCCTGCACGGTCCGCCACCTCCACGCTAATCTGCCTGAGCCTGCCGCCCGCAATAATCCACAAAACCCCTCCTTTGTCTAGAATGTGACGTTGAAGGAATTGGAGCAGGAGGGGCATCTCAGTTCGCGCTTGCCCGGGCGGGGGCGGATTCTGAGCCGGCTCTGGCAGCCCGGGCACCCTATCTCGACTTTGACGGTCTTCTTCGTAATGACGAAGATACCCGAGCACAAGGAGCAGGTGAGCTCCACCGGCCTCTTCTCAGTACCCGCTATGACCACGGTGGAGCAGTGTGGGCACTGCACCGACTCGCCCTTGAGCGCCTCCATCGTCGGCTCGTGAGTCACCCGGCAGACGGCACCGCAGATCTCGCATTCCACCTCTCCCATTCCTTGGGGCAGCATGTGGTCACAGTTGGGGCATTCCACTAATGGGGGGGCGTGCTTGGACTCGACTTCGGGCGGTGGTGCCACATCGGGTCCAACTGCATCCACTTAATCAAGCGGTCGCCGATTTGTCGCCCGGCCCCTTGCCCACTAGAAGGGCCACAATCTCGGCGAGGTCGGCCACTAGATCACGACCTAGTTCGGTGAGTGAGGACAGCCTCTGCACACCCGAGCCGGAGACCCACATCCCATTGAGGATAATCAGGATGGCGCTAGCCTCGTGAAGTGCGATGCCTGCAGCAAGATTCATCTCGAAGCCCAGCAGGACAGCGGAAACCAGCGCGGTGGTGACGAGGACCGAGATAGCGATGTTGGCATAGACGACGCGACGAGTCCTCTTGGCCAGTTCGACCAAGCGAGGCAGGGTTCGCGGGTCTTGTCCGGGAATCAGCACGTCGGCTGCGTCGAGGTTGACCTGCTCCCCGCTGCCGACCGCAACACCGATGTCCGCTGCGGCTAGGGCACCCGCGTCATTGAAGCCATCGCCGGCCATCAGAGTACAATCGCGCAGGGACCTCTCGGAGACGTACTCGGCCTTGCCCTCGGGGTCGACTCCACCCCTGCAAATAGAGGGATCTATTCCTATGAGTTTCGCGAAGGCCTCGACGCTGGCCTGCTCGTCGCCACTGAGGATCTCGACCTTCACGCCCTGTGACTTGAGTGCCTCCACGGCCTCCAGAACACCCTCCCTGGCATCATCGTGAGAGAAGCCGAAGGCCGCGATGGCGGTTCCATCGACTGCTAGGACGCTCGCACCGCTCCCGGCCTCGCGAGACGAGACGAGGGCGGCTTCGATATCGGTTGGCATATCGATGCCCTCGGACTGCAGCCAGTCAGCGCGCCCCAGCATCACCGGCTTGCCCCTCAGCAGGCCAGATACCCCAGCATCGCCGTCGGTGATGCCGGACACGCTCATCGGCTTCAGCGTGCGCTGGTCGGTGGCTTGGAGGATCGTATTGGCGTAGGGGTGGTTCGAGCGGATTTCCAGCCCTGCGGCTATTCGCAGGGCGCGGTCCTCACACTCCCCGCTGGTCGGTGTGATCGCCGAGAGGCGGGGCTTTCCGCTGGTCAGAGTGCCTGTCTTGTCCAGCATTGCCAACTCGACCTCCGCGGCCGCCTCCAATATGCCCCCTCCTCTGGCGATGAGCCCGAAGGACGATGCTGAGGTGAGGGCGGCTGCGTGGGGGACCGGTGAGGCGAGAAGCAGGGAGCAGGGGCAGGAGACGACCCATAGCAGCAGGGTCGTCAGAATCGCCTGCTCGGTCGAGCCAGTGAACAAGAAGGCTATGATTGGGGCGGCGAAGACCACGAGAGGGGTCCAGAACATGGTGAACCTCTCGATGACGCTCTGGGTCCTGGTTGGCTGGTCCTTGTACAGCCTGACTAGGTCGATCAGGCTAGACAGCCGGGTGTCTTCCCCGCTCGCTTCCGACTTGATTACCAACGGACCTCGCACCAACACCAGACCCGCCTCCACCGAGTCACCCTCCTTCACAGGAATGGGGATGGGCTCCCCAGTGAGCGGAGCGCGGTCTATTGCGCCAATGCCCTCGACGATGGTTCCATCGACGGGGATCGTCTCCCCCGAGCGGACCTCGACGAGCTCACCGACCTCCAGTGCCTCGATGGGAACGAGGTCGTTGCCTTGGCAATGCGCTGGCATCAGGGGGGTATCCGGTTGAATCACCTTCAGGACGCGTCCGCCTTCTTCTGCGGGTGGCCCCGGGGTGTGGATGCGGGCGGTTCGCGGAAGTCGGTCCAAGCCCCCCTGCATGGACTCCCTGGCCCGGACAAGCGCCCTGTTCTCCAAGTGGGAGGCGAATGCGACGAGGGTGACCACCATCAGGGCCTCGACCCATTCGCCCAATGCCACGGCTCCTATCACAGCCAGCGTGGTCAGGACCTGGAAGCCGACGATACGATTCTTCAGGCTGGCTAGGGCCTCTTTGTACATCGACAGCCCGGTGAAGGATATTCCGACCAGTGCCACTAGCGCTGCGACTGCGGCAGGGATGCTGTCGACCGCCTCTATTGCTGCAACGATGATGATGAGCGGGATCGTCAGCGCAGCCGAGAGGAGCTGGATCTGGTCTTGGCGGAACCTAGCTCTGCGAGATGGCGCCATCCTGAACCCGGGACCGAGGATCTCTGCGAGCTTCTGCTCGGAAGACTTCCTGAGATCAGCGTCTCGTAGCCACAGGCTCTGGAGCTCCAGAACCCCTCGATTGAATCTCGTGTTCAGGACGCTAGGGACGTCCAATATCTGCTCCTTGAGGAGCTTCTTGCTGATTCCCTGCTCGGCGGCCAGTTGGTCAGGGTCGGTGCCGACGACGTGGAGCCAGTCAACACTGGGAGTGTGCCCTAGGCTCCCCAAGACCGTCGAGGCCCTAGACACCCTCCCTCTGGCGATATCCTGGGAGATTTCCACGGTGCCATCTGCGACTGAGATCCTGCACGACTCGACCCCCGGAAGCCGGTTCACAGCCCGGGTAGCCTTCATCGCACAGTCCGGGCAGTCCATCCCCTGAATCGCCCAGCCGAACTGGTGGACGCCGTCCAGCGACAGTCCGATATCCGATTTCTCTGGGATTGCCTCTGGCAACGGGTCGTCTGCGGATTGTTCACTCGTGATCCCTGATGTCGAGCGCGCCCTCCGAGGTAGCCCGAGGGAGCCAAGCTTCGGCAAGGAGGGAAGCTTGGGGGACTGCTTCTTCGCATCTGTGGGGGATTCTGGCTCATCGTCGCCAACGATGAGATACTCCTCAGAATCCTCCGACATCAAGCCCCCATCGTCAGGTCCCGCTTGAACATGATGATAGTAGAGGCCGGTGGAATCATCAGCCCAAGACCCTCCCTTCGCCCATGGTCGAGTTGCCTGAGGGGGTCGATTGGGACATGATAGTATTCGACGTCGATGGCACGCTGCTCGACGTCGAGGGCTACCACCCCGAATTGGTTGCGCTCATCCGGAAGGTCGACTCCGAAGTGATGCCTGTCTCCCTCGCATCGGGACGAACTCTCCCCAACGTCACTCCCATCAAGCAATCCTTGGGCATCTCCGGCTTCATCGTGGCTGAGAACGGGGGGATGGTCTGGGATGGTGACGAGGGTCATGAGATAGTGGCACTGGCAGACGGCTCTCGCGCTAGGGAAGCAGCGCAGTGGCTTGCAACGCAGATTGAGGGGCTGGATTCGCGAGGCATCGAGTCAAACCGCTGGCGCGAGACAGAGTGGTGCCTGAAGGAGACCCATTCCCACGAGCAGATTCGGGATCTCCTAGCCGACAGCGAGTGGGGTGACCTAGAGGTGATTACCACGGGATTCGCCGTCCACATCGCAAAGTTCGGCTTGGACAAGGCTAGCGGACTACGGCTGGCGTTGGAGCAACGTGGGATCGACCCGGAACGCGTCATAGCCTGCGGTGATGCTCCCAACGATATTGCGATGTTCAATCTGGTCGGGTTTTCCGTCGCTGTCAATGACGGTTACCCGAATGTCGTCGAGGCAGCGAATCGGGTTTCCGACTCCAGTGGCAAGCAAGGCGCCATAGAGTTACTGAAGGCACTGATCGAGCGAGCCTGAGCCTCAATGTTGGTGCAGGTGGCAGGATTCGAACCTGCGAAGCACTATGCATCGGATCTTGAGCCCGACCCCTTTGACCACTCGGGTACACCTGCAGCACAGCGGAGAGGAGCCGCGCTATTCATATTCGCGCACGCCCATTCCAAACATAATCGATGAGGAATTGTTGATGTATCGCCTGTGTGGTATGCGCGGCAGGTCGCTTCCATGGACGGTGCTTCGAACACGCCCAGACTCTCCAAGAGCCAGTTGCTCACAGTCGAGAAATCTCTGTTCGAGCTGACTAGGAAGCAGAAGGGCCAGACGATTCCAATCGAACTTTCGTTACCCAACTTCTGGACCTGCGTCGGGCAGCTCCTCCAGAACCTAGAGGTTGAATTGGCGGAGACCGTTCGAGAGGAGGGGATGACTGCCAAGGCGCAACTGCAGTCACGCAGGCTGGGGGTCGTCAGAACCTGCGTGACCGACCTGACTAGGCTGCGCCTGAACGCTTTCACCCAGCATGCCATCCTCTCCAATCTAATGAGGTCCCCCGAAGGTGATGCTATGCCTTCTCTGGCTACCGCTAGGCTGGAGTGGGACAGGCACGATCCTTCCGAGCGAGCCTTTCACGCCGGTATCGGCCACTTGGTCGAGAAGTACAAGCACGAGGTTTCGTGGGGGGCGCTCCTCGGTGCTACGGAGCAGATCCGTCTAGACCACCCCCCGTCAGTAGGGCACAAGCCGCTCTCCGAGTTCTCCGAGGAAGCACCGGCAGAAGATTCCGGACTGCCGAGTCGAGAACCGTCTCGAAAGGACGGGTCTTGGGACGAGCCAGAGTATGACGAGGAGGACCGAATCAGAGAGTTGGATGCCTTTCCTGAGCATGCGTCCTCCCAGGCCGAGTCGAAGAGTGTCGCAGATATCCTGGAGGCAACCGGCGATAGCCTCCTGAGAATCAGGATTCTGAAGAATGTCTCAGACCCCATCGTCACTGCCGATGGTACTGAGATGAACCTGACTGAGGGGGACATCGAATCGTGCCCCTCGCTCATCGCAGAGACCCTCATTGCAGCGGGCCTCGCTGAGCCGGCACCTATCTGAGAGGACAAGTTCTAACGCGTGCCTCCTTCCACAATGGTCAACGAGGTGATTGATTGGGCAAGGTAGTAACCAAGACGCAAATAGCACGATATAGGAAGGAGTTCAACGCCGATCCTGCAGCTAGGGTCGCTCAGAACGCGGTCAGCAATACCGAGTTGCCCAGTCTCGCACTCAGTCGCGATCTGGTCCAGAACATGGACTTCTCCTTCAGCACGAAGCTGGACGACTGGAAGGTTACCGCCCAGATGAGGAGCGGGCGGTGCTGGCTCTTCGCGACACTGAACCTATTCAGGGTGGGTGCCATGAGGAAGATGAACCTCAAGAACTTCGAGTTCAGCCAGGCCCACATCCATTTCTGGGACAAGTTCGAGCGTGCCAATCACTTTCTAGAGGCGATTATCGAGACCTCAGACCGCCCGGTGGACGACCGTACCATTCACTTCCTGCTCAGCGACCCGATTGGGGACGGCGGGCAGTGGAACATGGCGATGAACCTCATCAGGAAGCACGGCCTAGTACCCAAATCGGCCTATCCGGAATCAAACAGCAGCAGTAACACGCGTTGGATGAACACGGTACTGAAGGACATTCTGAGATCCTCGGCCAGTGAGCTGAGATCGATTCTCGATGGTGGTGGCTCGAGCAAGGATGCACGAGCGCACAAGGAGATTCGCATGGCCGACATATGGAGAATACTGTGCATCCACTTGGGCACGCCACCCAGCACTTTCGACTGGCAGTGGCGTGACAAGGACGACAAGTTCCACCGCAAGGGTACAATGACTCCACAGGAGTTCGCCACCGAGTTTGTCGAAATCGACTGGGAGGACTACGTATGCATAGTCAACGACCCCCGAAACGAGTACTATTGCACCTATACCGTCGACTACCTGCAGAATGTCGCAGGCGGACCACCGGTCGTCTACCTGAACGTGCCTTCGGGGGAAATGAAGTCAATCACCCAGAAACTGCTGGAGGGTGGCACCCCGGTGTGGATGGGGTGCGATGTTGGTAAACAGATGGAGCGGAGGCGCGGTCTCTGGGATGCCGAGCTCTACGAGCTCGAGGATCTGTATGGGGTCGGCTTCGGCATGGACAAGGCCGACCGGCTCCGCTTCGGGCAGACCATGATGACCCACGCGATGCTGTTCACAGGAGTGGATGTGGTCGATGGCGAGCCCCGTCGATGGCGAGTCGAGAACTCGTGGGGTGCCGAAGGGAGCGGGATCAAGGGCTACTTCACGATGAACGACAGCTGGTACGACGAGTACATGTTCGAGATCGCCGCCCCCCGTGACTGCCTCACAAAGGAGATGCTAGCGGGATTAGAAGTAGACCCCATCGTCCTCCCAGCGTGGGACCCGATGGGCTCGCTTGCACGAGACGAAGCGGCGGGCGAGTAATGGGGCTCAGCCGAGATTGCGGAGAGACAACTCGATAGTCACCGAATCGGGAATGGGTATCCTCAGGACTTTCCTGAGAGATTTTTCATCCTTCGCTGTGTTCGTGACTAGTTCGAGCAGTCGCTTGTGCACGCGCATCTCCCAGTGATCCCAGGTCTCGGAGCCTTCTCCATCGGGACTCTTTCTGCACGGCACGACGATTCTGCGGGTCGGAAGGGGTATCGGGCCCCTGAGTTTCACACCGGTCTCATCCGAGATTTGCTGAATCTGCTCGCAGACGAGATTCACTTCCTGATGATTGTCGCCGGTCAGTTTGATCGTTGTGACAACCGGCATTGATGTCACCGGCGTCGATTCAAGCCTTCTTCTCGATCTTCATGCAGACGCCTGCGGCCACGGTCTTGCCCATGTCGCGAACCGCGAAACGGGAAAGCTCCGGGAAGAGATCCATCTGCTCGATAGCCATGGGCTTGGTCGGAGCAAAGCGGACCAAGGCTGCATCGCCGGTCTTGAGGAACGGTGGGTTGGCCTCCTTGGTCTTGGAGTTCTCTAGGAGTTCAACGAACCGGACAGCGACCTGTGATGTATGAGCGTGGAAGACCGGCGTGTATCCAGTGCCGATCGCCTTCGGGATGTCCATGAGCTGAATCTGCCCGACGAAGGTCTCGTCGTGGCGAACGAACGCGGGCTCGTTGTCCGTGTACCCGGCGACGTCTCCTCGGCGGATGTCGTGCGCGGCTAGGCCACGTACGTTGAAGCCGACGTTGTCACCAGGCTCGGCCTTGTCCACATTGGTGTGATGCATCTCGATGCTCTTGACCTCGGCCGACTGCTGGCTCGGGTTGAACACGACTGTCTTGCCGGCGTGCAGTACCCCAGTCTCAATCTTGCCGACGGGGACGGTTCCGATGCCGCTAATCTTGTAGACGTCTTGAATCGGCAGGCGCAGGGGCCTGTCGGTGGGCTTGGGCGGCATCTGTATTGCGTCAATGGCCTCGAACAGAGTAGGGCCGCTGTACCACGGGGTGTTGTCACTCTTGTTGTAGACGTTGTCGCCGTCAAAGGCGCTGCAGGGGATGAAGGGTGCATCTGCCGGGTTGAAGCCGGCCATCTTGAGTAGGTCTGAGACCTCGCCAACAACGCTGTTGTACTTGTCCTGTGACCAGTCCACCCCACTGATGTCCATCTTGTTGACGTTGACGATCAGTTGCTTGACGCCGAGCACTCGGGCTAGGAAGGCGTGCTCCTTGGTCTGGGCGTTGACGCCGTCGTTGGCGGCCACGCACAGGACCGCGGCATCGGCCTGGCTGGTACCGGTGATCATGTTCTTGACGAAGTCACGGTGTCCCGGCGCGTCGATGACGGTGTAGTAGTAGTTGGGTGTGAAGAACTCCTTGTGGGCGACATCGATGGTGATGCCGCGCTCGCGTTCTTCCTTCAAGCCGTCCATGACGTATGCAAAGCCGAAGCCGGCCTTACCACGCTCGGATGCTTCCTTCTCGAACTTCTCGATGACGTGCGCTTCGATGTGGCCGCTATCGAGGAGTAGTCTCCCGACTGTGGTTGACTTGCCGTGATCGACGTGACCGACGAACACGATGTTCAGATGCGGCTTGCTCTTGTCTTCCCATTGTGAACCCATGATGTACACCTTCTAAGGTGGCCCGCCGACCGAAGAGCCGTATATGAACCGTTCCCCACCGTTTCCGAAGGTCCGCACAAGCGAGCAGCGCATCGAAGAGGCCGCGCTGTTCGGCCGGCTGAAATCCCTACCTGTACTGCAACTCTATGATGAATTCGTTGACTTCGGTATTGTGCGACTCTGCATTCTCCAAGTCGACTGTCCATTGGCCAGGTAGGAAACCCCTGACGGTGGAGCCTCCAATGACCATCCAGAGACAGTAGTCGTCGTCGTCGCAGTCGCCCGCATCCCTGTTGTCGTTCTCGATGCCAGTGGTGTTGGCAACCTCCTCCTCGGTGCTGTTGTACATGTACAAGTTCAGCTTGTTGTTGGTCGTCGTCCCCGGCACCCCCCCGCCGTACTGGTCGTCGTCTTCCTGGGGGTAGCTCAACTTTGCTCGCATGTAGCGAATCCTGTCCTTGCTGTCCTCGTCGTAGCTCAGCGGGTACTCCCAGGTCATGATGATGGGGTTCGGTGTGGCCCTATCGATGACGAAGTCCTTCCATACTCCTCGGTAGTTCACGTAGACCATCGAGACGGCCTGATCCTCGAAGCCGTTGTTGTCCACCACCGTCAGTTTGACCTCCCAAGCGCCTGCGCGCCTTTCATCCCAGGCGTAGGTCTCGCCAGTGGCATCGACGTCGTTGTCGGTGACTCCGTCGCCGTCCGAGTCGATGTAGGTGTCGAGGTCCCACCTCCACTCGACGAGATACTCCTCGGAGTAGCAGTCGGAGTTTTCGGGATTGCAGCCCGCCCAAGAGTTCGAGGCATCGAGGGTCACGGTCGTTGACACGCTGACTTCACGGTCATCGGTTTCCTTGTCATCCTCGCATACCCAGACGATCACGAAATCGCCATTGGGAGGATCCTCGCCCTCGCAGTCGTCGTCCTTGTCGGATGAGATTTCCGCGTGAGGCTCCCTTGCCGAGGCATCGACCACACTGATTGTGGTGCTGGTCGTCGCCTCGTGGGTGCCGTCCCCCACCGCCAGTTTGACTGCGTAATCGCCGGGCTGGGCGTAGGTGTGGCTGGTAGTCAGCCCGGTCCCGGTATTTCCATCACCGAAGGTCCACTCGAAGGTCATGGGATCGCCATCCGGGTCAGATGAGCCGGCGGCACTGAAGGTCACGGGATCCCCTGCCTTTACCGTCCCGCTGGGATTCACAGACATCGTCGCCGTCGGGGGGTTGTTGGAATTTAGGAGGTCCATGCAGCCCGCTAGCATCGGGGCTAGGAACATCACGGCAATCATGCAGGCGAGCCCGCGCGACCTCGTCATCGGTTTATGGCAAAGGAAGGAGAAAATCAAGTCTGCGTCTCTGAGATTAGCATTTATCGTCCGATCAGTGTTTTTTGTCAGAAGTCGAAAATGGAACTCTGCCTGGTTCCCCTGAGGAGTTCCTGCTCCGTCCAACCGAATGCCTCCGTGATCCGTCCGAGGGACTTGGCCAGCCTGCCTGCATAGTACTCGCGGTCGTAGTCGGGCGGCTCGTCGCCAATTTCGTCGACCAGCCATGCGCTCACCCCCAGCTTCTTCTCACCCTCCTCAGGCTCGGTGACGACGTACCCGACCTTCATGCCAGGGGTGAACTGCAGCCCTGCAGCGATCCTCTGTTTCGCTGCCCTGACGTAGGGCAGCCCGTCCGGGTTGGCGTACACGCTGAAGTCCCACTCGTTCTTCTTCGAGTCCCACTTGCCTTTGCAGGACCTGCTAATGACGAGTTGTACGGGGGCCACATCACCCTCGCGGACCCTGTCTATCACCGACTTGGTCATGTCCACGGCACCTAGGGTGTCCCCGTCGAGAATCATCTCGAACATCTGCGTCATGGTGTCTGATAGGAGTTGGAAGGAGTCGGTCCGCCTGACTTCGTAGCCTCTGATCAGCATCTCCTCCCTAGGCCATATCACGCGACCGACGTAGCGCTTCTTGGCCCCGTGGCTGAAGAAGGAGGAGAGGGCGGTTTCGAACTCCAGCTCCGCACCCTCCTTGGTGAACCTCTCGGCTAGGGACTCGCCGAAGTCCAGCGTCGTCTTCCTGGCCTGCTCCCAGTTGCCCATCTCCTCACCTCCCTCAGGCCTGTTCATGGGGGGCTCGCCTTCGACGGGCGCACGCACGAAAATCGAGTCGGTGTCGGAGTACACCACGTCGTACCCGTCCACCTCCAGCCTGGAGATTATCCCCCGGATGTTGTGACGGGCCCACTCGGTGATGCTAGCTCCTAGGCTGGGGTGCGTGAACCGGTAGAAGTTCGATGCGAAGACCCCGTAGAACGAGTTCATGAGTATCTTCACGGCGTACTGCAACTGGTCTTGGAGGAAGGCCTCAGCCTCGTCGCCCTCCTCATTAGCCTTCGCGAGCGCTGCCTTGTGACGGTCGCGGCTATCCATCAGGCCCTCTAGGAGCTGGGGTACTAGGCCGAAGCGCTCCTCCTTGGAGATGTACCTCGTATTGGTGGTGGGAGAGACGCTGTGGGAACCGTCCTCGCTGCCGTCCCTGACGAGGGTGGTGGAGCAGATGTTGTTGGAGATCATTATCGAGGGGTACATCGACTTGAAGTCCAGCACTACCACCCACGGCGCTACCCCGGGCTCTACCTCGTGCACGTAGCCTCCGGCAATCTTGTCCCGCTTCCTGGGGCCTTGGTTAGTGTTGGGCACCGCAACCCCCCTCCTGTCGGCCAGACGTATCACGAGCGAGTCGATCCAGCGACTCGTCGTACTGGTCGCGGCTATGTCGACTGTGGTCAGCGAAACGGAGGCCAGGGCCTCCTTCCTCGCAGTCGACTTCAGCTTGTCCAGTATGTTCAGGGGGAGGACGGTGTCACGGACGCAGTAGTCCAGTACCTCGTCGGGCCTCTCTGCCCACTCCTCATCCATCTTGCTCGCGTCGATGTCCATCTTCTGCATCTCCTCGTCGTCCGGCCACAGCAGTCGAGAGACGTAGCGCAACGACTCCCTTTGGGGCCTGAGGGTCTGCCTCGCCTGCCACCAAGCATCGAGAGGTATCCTTCCCTTGATTGTCCAGACCCTGTTCTGCTCCCTGTTGGGGAATATCCGCCCGGGTCTCCTCCACCCGCGCTTGGTCTCGACGTCGTTCATCGGAACCCTGGCCCACCCTAGGAGCGAGGCCCTGGCCATCTCCGACTCCGTGTCGATGTACTCCGACCTCTCCTCCATACGAGGCAGGTCAAAGTTGTCTATGTTGTAGCCGGTGATGAAGTCGGGGTCCTCGGAGCGGACTATCTCGGTTAGCCGTTCGAGGATCTCGGTCTCCGCACCTGTTATCGGATACTCGACCCTCTCTCCAGCCCTGTCAACTACGGCTGCGGCACACAGGATTGTGTTGTCTGCGATACTGGTCTCGAGGTCGAAGGACATGGTGACGAAGGGGGCTGGGAAGGGGTCCGCCCTCTCCAGTCCGCTCAGGTCGCACGAGAGTATCATGTCTACTGGGTAAACGCCTGACCCGCCCACTTCCTTGATTCGGGCCTCTGCAACCCCGGGGTCGGTCGACTCCGGAGTCTTCGCCCCCTCAGGGGCACGGCCTCCGGTCCACAGTACCTCCCCATCGGCCCTGATATGGGGACCGAGGTCGAGGTCGAGCAGCAGCCTCTGCACGAACAGTATGTCCGCGCTGGTCACCCTCCAGCCGGAGTCCGAGAGCGCCTTCCTGACGCTCCTGACCTTCGTTGTGTCCTTGACGAAGACCCGGTAGTGGGGCCTGACCACGCCGTCCTGCGAGACCTTCATCCCACTGGGCGCTGGCCCCCCTTGCACATCCCTTACGGCGGCCACGTTACCTAGGAACTCGGGGTCCTCGGGGCCACCGTCAGACTTGGGGTCGGATATCTCCACGTATGGCCTCAGGCCGTTGACTAGGAGGAGTGTCGAGTGGCCGGCCCTAGAGCGGCACCACAGTTCGATAACGGTCCCCGACTCGTCGCCCTGCTGCCATGCTCGATTGTCACCCGCGACGATGCACGTGTCTTCCTCCCACCGCACGATGACGCCTCACTGGCAGACTGTAGCCGATTGCCTTCAACGTATGTCATCGTGAGGGGCCATAACAATGCCGGGAAGGGGGGTGGGGCAACCGTTGAAAGCCGAGGCCCATCCCTGCAATGCAACTGGGGTGCATGGGTTGCTTGAGGACGCCGAGCCATCGATTGACTGGGACGCTCTGACCTTCAGTTTCAAGAAGACCGATCGGATGTACTTAGCCACCTGTGGCCAGGATGATGAGTGGCAGTCAGGTCAGATGCAGGACTTCACCGACCTCAGCATGTCACCGGCGGCTGGCGTCCTGAACTACGGCCAGGGTCTGTTCGAGGGCATGAAGGCCCAGCACGCCGCCGACGGCTGCATAGTGCTGTTTCGACCAGAGATGAATGCGACTAGGATGCAGGAGGGGGCGCGCAGGCTCGGGATGCCGCCCGTGCCCGAGAGGTTATTCCTCGATGCTGTGCACACGACTGTGCGCGAGAACGCTCGATGGGTGCCCCCAATAGGCAAAGGCGCTCTCTACGTCCGCCCCCTGCTGATGGGCAGCGGACCCATCCTCGGCGTTGCACCCGCCCCCGAGTACACCTTCCTTGTCTACGTCTCGCCGGTCGGACCGTATTTCAAGGGCGGGATCAGGCCAATCTCACTCAAGATCTCCGACGAGTTCCACAGGGCCGCTCCGGGGGGCTCTGGGGGGGTCAAGGCAATTGGCAACTACGCGCCCGGGATGATTCCATCCAAGATGGCCAAGGGCGAGGGGTACGCCGAGGTCATCTATCTGGACGCAGTGCACCACAGGTACGTCGAGGAGGTCGGCGCTGCCAACTTCTTCTGTGTCAAGGACGGCGTAATCTCCACCCCGGAACTCACTGGTACCATCCTGCCTGGCGTCACGCGCGCTTCCGTCATCGAGATTGCAGGCTCACGCGGATTCGAGGTCCGTGAGGAGAGCATCGATGTCGAATACGCGCTCGATGCCGATGAGTGCTTCTGCGCAGGCACAGCCGCTGTGGTCGCATCGATAGGCTCGATCGAGCACGACGGTCGAGTCGCCGAGTATAGTGGAGGCGAGGTCGGGCCAATCACCATGGAGTTGTACAAGGCACTGACTGCCATACAACAGCGTCGCGCTCCAGACGACTTCGGATGGACGGTCGTGGTCGAGTAGGTTTGAAACCCTTCTAGCCTACAGGTGGGTGATGGTCGAGGGAGTCATCGAGGAGGCTCGGTTCGATTTCCGAAGGAGATCAGGGATATGCTGCTACGAATGGAGCACGCCCTGTAGAATTGAACATCCAAAAGCAGCTCATTTGGGTTAAGTCGGTTATTACCGGATACTACCTAATATTTTTTACTACTATCATAACAATACATGTTCGGGACAAAGGGGATGGCTTCAGTACTTTTCACCAAGTTGATGGACATCAGGAAAGTGCATCGAGTAGGTCGTAGCAGCCTATCGGTGACTCTGCCGTACAAATGGGCCCGGCGAAACGCCCTCCAGGCCGGTGATGAGATCCATGTGCAAGAGATCGATGACAACACCCTTGTCATTTCCAGCAACGACATTGGTAGCGGCTCTGGTGACCTCCGCACCTTCGAGGTTGGGTCGGACACCTCTCCTGACCATCTTCGGCGACTGCTCATCGGAACTTATGTGACCGGTGCCAACCACGTTAGGATTTCCGCCAAGAAAGGTGAGTTGCGACCAGCTCAGCTGGAGGCGTTGAATGGCTGCGTCAGCCGCCTCACAGGTTTCCTCGTCATCGAGCAGACCGATGATTTGTTCGTCATACAGAACTTCATGGACCCATCCGCATCGCTATTCAGCGATCATCTCAACCAACTCCTCTCAATCACCCAACGGATGATTCGATTGAGTCCGCAGATACTGAGTGATGAGGGAGGGCAGTTCTCTCAGAAGATGATCACACTCGGTGACCAATCCGACCGGCTATACTATCTGACGGTCCGATTCCTTCTGCTCTCGCTCTCCGATCGGGCACTTCTCCTCGATATGGGCTTCGATTCAACCCAGGAAGTTGTGGGTGGCCGGCTGATTGCGAAGGGGCTAGAAGAGATATGCGACAGGATGGAGTACCTAGCAGATCTGGCCATCCAGAACGACGATACTGACTGGTCATTCAAAAAGAAGCAACTCAAGCGGGCAGAATCGCAGATCGAACGAATCTGCGAACTGCTGGGAGCCTCTGTCGAAGGCTATTTCTCGGGCGCCGTGGATTTACCCGAGGCCGCTCTCGATGAGCTGTACTCCGTACAGAGGGAGTCGGACGCCATGATTCCGAAGACTGGCGATACGCCTGGTAATATCACAGCGATTCAGGCGGTGGCATTTTCCTCGATATCGGAAGCGGGCCGTCTGACTCGGATGATTAGCGAAGTCGCCATGAACAACTCGTTGCGGCGAATGAGATCCAACGGTGAGAATGGCAAATAATGGCCTCTGCGGAGCACCTTGGTGAAAGGGAACCCCATGGGTGGGGTCATACCTCCAGCTCAGAGCCCGGCTCACAGGGACTGAACCGCCCTGCTGATTGTCTGTTTGATAGCACTCCTCTCGACGGAGAAAAGATGGGACTGACAGGACCTGCAGTCCGAGCTACCGAACCCGGGAACCGGGGGGAACCCGAGTCCCTGGTTGCCGAGCATGGTGATGAGGGCGCACTCGCTGCCTCCGACGACCGGCAGAACGCAGACATCCCCTGCTACTGTGGTCAACCAGTCTACGTGCCACTTCTTTCTCTTCTGGCGGCTGATGTGCCTATGGCAACGAGAGCGAATCCCACCCGGGCCGTAGGCACTGCCCGCATAGAGGTAAGTACCCGGTGCAAGATGCCCGCCAAAGCTGGGGGGAAGATCGGTGGGCTCATTCAACTCGATCCATAGCAGATAGGCACCTGCCTGCTTGGGGATTGAAGCAGAGTCACCCGACCAGTCCACACCCCCGCATGGATTGCTCTTTGTAAAACAGCGCAGCGGCACGCTCTCGTGATTTGCACGCTCAACCGTCCGCTGTGGGCCAGCTCTCGCTCCAGCCCATCGAGCGCCCGAGCAGATCTTCTAGTCGAGCCACCTTCGGCGCGAAGTGCGCTGCAAGCCGCTCGCGCAC